>Ga0315284_10001067_pt1 | contig 38452 bp, 22 predicted proteins | sample YL17G09_16_MG_FD_203696 | JGI IMG/M metagenome (GOLD analysis project Ga0315284, IMG submission 203696) | Sediment microbial communities from Yellowstone Lake, YNP, Wyoming, USA - YL17G09_16 | ecosystem: Environmental > Aquatic > Freshwater > Lake > Sediment | place: USA: Wyoming | collected...
GCGGCCCGAACGAGGGCCCCGCGTCGAGCGCGAGCAGCGTCAGCCCGCGCGCCGCCCACGCGCGCGCCGCCCCCCTCGACGCGGCCGCGACGGCGGCCAGGGTGGTGGCCGTCTCCGGCACGGCGGGTGCGAGGGCGAGGCCGCCCGAGGTGCGCAGCGCGGCGCCGGCGGCGAGCGCGAGCGCGGCGCGCCGGGTCGGGCACGGCGTCGCGGCCGCCGCGCGGGCCAGGGCGCGCACCGAGGCACCGGCCAGGGTGCCGGGGCCGATGGCGACCGCGGCGGCAAAGAGCTCGGCCGCGGCGCGGCAGAGGGCGGGGGCGTCGTCGTCGGTGGCGGCGGGCGTTGCCGCCGCGCTCGACCCGCCTGCCCCAGGCGGCGACGCCGCCTCGAGCACGGCCTCCCCGAGCGCCATCACTTTCTCCGCGACGCCGGCCGACGAGTGGGCTTCTGAGCGGTGGCGCGCGGTGAGCGGGCCGAGGCCGGCGAGCGCGGCGGCGGCGGCGGCGGCGGCAGGCGCGGAACGCGCGCGCCCGCGCACCGCGCCCGCCGCGCCCCCGCCGCCCGCCGCGCTCGCCAGCGCCCCCAGCACTTGCTCCTGATTCGCCTCGGACAGCACGGGCAGCATGGCGCCCAGCAGGGCGACGTGGGCATCCAGGCAGGCTTCGGCGGCGGTCGGCGCGAGTGCGCGCGTGCGCCACGGCGCCGCCAGCGCCGCCGTGCCCGGCGCCAGCGGCGCGCACTCGACGGCCGCCCCTGCCCCCGCGGGCACCAGGCCGTCGTCGTCGGGTGCCAGGCGACGGGCGAGGCAGCGCGCGGCCGCGCCGTCGCCCGCGCCCGCCGCGCCGCGCACCGCGCGCACTGCCTCGCGCGCCAGCGCGGCGTGGTCTTCCGCGTACGCGTCAGCATCAGGGAGGGCGGCGCGCGCGCGCAGGCCGGCGGCGGCGGCGGCCGCGGCGGCGGGGGTGGCCGCGCCGGGGGGGGCCGCCGCGGGCACCGCGCGCAGCAGCGCGCCCGCCGCGCGCGCCAGGCGGGCGCGTTCTTCGGGGGGGGCGGCTGCGAGCGGGCCGGCCGCGCACGCCTCCAGCGCGGACAGGGCGGCGGCGGCGAGCGCCGGCGACGCAGCCGCGCCGCCTGCGAGCGCGGGCTGGAGCACCGCCAGCACCGCCAGCCGCTTCCCCGCCAGCATGTCGCCCGGCAAGCACGCGCACGACGCACCCAGCAAGACAAAACCCGCGGCCCGCGCGGCGTCGGCGGCGGACGCGGCGGCGGTGTTTGGGGCAGGGGCGCTCGCCGCGGACCCTGCCGCCAGTCTCTCGCCCAGGCCCAACACGCCCGCTTGCAGCGCGGCCGGTATGCCCAGCGGGAGGTCGACCGACGCCGCCAGGATGGCGGCCGCGCCGGCGGCGGCGCCCGCGAGCGCGGCTGAAGCGGCCGCCGTGTCGGCCGCCGCGGCGCACGCCTGCCCGCGCCTGGGCTTTGGGGCCACGTCGGCCGCCGCGGCGGCGGCGGCCAGGGTGTCTGACGAGGACGCGACGGCGTCTAGGCACGAGGCGAGCAGAGGGGCGGCGGCCGACGGGTCGGCGCGCGCAAGCGCGGCGGCGGCGGCTGCGGCTGCAGCGCGAGCGGACGGCGACGCCGCCGCCAGTCCGGCCTCAAGCACGGGCACCAGGCCGGCCGTCGTCTCGGGCGAGACCTCGCCGAGCGCGTCCAGGCACGAGGCGACGGCGGCGAGCGCGCCGCAGGCAAGCGGGTCGCCGGCGCCACTGACGAGTGCCGCCGCGCGCGCCAGCAACGCCAGCTGCCCCTCCTCGCTCAACCGGGTCAGCACGCCATCCCGCAGCGCGCCATCGACTACTGCCTGCGCGCAGGGCAGGGCGCCGTCGGCGCCGGGCGGCGCGGGCGCGGGCGCGCCGTCGGCCGCCGCGACGCCCGCGCGCAGCGCGGCCGGCGCGGCCGCCGCCGCCGCGCCCGCGCCGGCGAGCGCGCGCAGGGCGTCCAGGGCGACGTCGATGCAGGCGTCGTCGCCGGCGGAGGAGGAGGCGGCGGCCGCGGCAGCGGCCCAGCCGGCGCCTAGAGCCGCGACCGAGCCCCGCTTGCCGCCCGCGACCGCGGCCGCGAAAGGGGTCACCAGGCATAAAGAGCGCGCGCCGGCCAGGGTCGCCAGGAGCGCGGCCTTGGCGCGCGGCTTGAGGGCGGGGTCGGCCGCCGCGGCGGCTGCGGGCGGCGCCGCCGCTGCCGCCGCCAGCGCGCCCAGCGCCGCGCCCGCGGCGTCGGGTGCGGCCCGGCCGTCGACGGCGAGGAGCAAAGCGCGGCGGCAGGCGTCAAAGAGGGACGCGCCGCCCGCCCAGAGCGCGCCCGCGCCGCCGCCGCCCGCGACGGCCGCCACCAGCCTGGCCGCCGCACGCACCGTGGCCGCGTCGTCCGACGCTTCTTTCAAGGCCTTGAGCGCGGCGCGTGCGCCGGCATCGCCGGCGGCGGCCGCGCCACGCGCGGAAGAGGGTGTGGCCGCTGCGACCGCCGCCGCTGCGTCGAGCGCGGCTACGCGCACAGCGGGGGCGACACCGCGCGCACCAGCACATGAAGCCGCCAGGGCCGCGGCGTCGGCGCAGCGGCCGGCGAGGGCGGGGCCGTGCCGCGCGTGGAGGGCGGCGAGGGCGCCGAGCAGACCCGCCCGCCCCGCGTCGCCCGGGGGCGGCCCCGCCGGCGCGCCCTTGCGGGGTGGGGACAGTGCATCCGTGATCGTGCCGTGGGACGCGTGCAGGGCGACGGGGTCGCCGACGGCGGGCAACCGCGCGAGCGCGTCCGCTGCGAGCACGCGGCTCGGCGGCGGCAGCCCCCCCGCCAGCAGCTCCCGCAGCGCGGCCTCGCATCCGCGCTGGTGCGCCCGCACCGAGCCGGCATCAGGGGCGTCGAGCGAGGCCGACAGAGCCTGGAGTAGCCTGAGCGCGCCCCCGCCGCGCGCCGAACCCGGGTCCCGCCGCGCGTCCGCCACGGCCAGCTCCAGTTGGGCGTAGAATATGGGAAAGCCGAGACACTCGTCTTCCGCGACGTACACGGATTGAGAGGAGGGCGCCGATTGCATCGCGCGCGGTTGGGGGGGTGGAGACCGCGCGGCGTGCCCTGTGTCGACCGGGTGACAACAAGGCCAATCCCAGGGGGGGACGCGGCGGCCGCGGCGCCCCGCGGGGCAGAGTGTGGCGGGCCGGCGCCGGCGTCCTTTTTCAGTCCGTCCCCTCCCGGCGCTCCCCGCATGCCCCTCCTCCCGGCCTAGTCCCGCGCCCGCAGTCGCCCCGGACCCGGGATGAAGGGCCCCGGCGCGCCGCCCGCGGCGCCCGCCGATGACGACGCGGCGGCGGTGCCGCCGCCGCCCAAGCACGCGTCGTACGTGCCGCCCGCGGTGCCGCGCAAGATGTGAGGAGATGAGGAGAGGGAAGGGCGCGGGATGGGGGCGCGATGGGTGGGGACGCGCCGCGCGGCGGGCGCGGCGGCCGACGGGCGCGCGTCCCCCTCCCCTCCCTCGTCCTCCCAGCAAACACATCCGCTTCGGCCTCATGTCCGCCGGCGAGATCGTCAAGGCGTCCGAGCTGCAAGTGTTTGAGCGCCAGCTGTACAATGTGAGAGAAGAGAGGGAGGCGGGAGAGGGGAGAGAGGGAGGAGGACGCGCGGCGGGCGGCGCGGCCGCCAACCTCCCTCCTCCCTCCCCCCCCAGATCCCGGACCGCAAGCCCGCGCCCAACGGCGTGCTCGACCCCCGCCTCGGCGTGTCGACGAAAGCGGCTGCGTGCGGGACGTGCGGCCTGAAACTCGCCGACTGTTCCGGCCATTTCGGCTACATCAAACTGCAGCTCCCCGTCTTCCACGTGGGCTACTTCAAGGCGACGCTGCAAGCGTTGCAATGCATCTGCAAGACGTGCTCCCGCTCCCTCCTCCCGCCCGACGAGCGCGCGCGCGCGCTGCGCGCGCTGCGCGCGCCGCGCGCCGAGCGCGCCGCGCGCGCGGCCACGCTCAAGCGCGCGGCCGACCGGTGCCGGCGCGTGCGCGAGTGCGGGCACTGCGGCGCGGCCAACGGTCCGGTGAAGAAGGTGCCGGGGAGCCTCAAAATCGCGCACGACGTGTTTGCCGGAAAGCACGCCGCCCCCGCGCTGGCCGCCTACCGCGAACAATTCGCCGACGCCCTCGCCGCCAACGACGCGCTGGAACCGGGGTTGAAGCGGCTGGCGGACGACCTGCACCCGCTGCGCGCGGCGGCGCTGCTGGCCGCCGTCCCGCGCGCCGACGCCGAGCTGCTGGCGCTCGCGTGCGCGCCGGAGGACCTCATCCTCACCCACCTCCCCGTCCCCCCCGTCTGCATCCGCCCGTCCGTGGAGGTGGACGTCGGGTCGGGCACCAACGAGGACGACATCACGATGAAGCTGATGGTGGGGCGGGGAGGGGAGAGGGCGGGGGGGTTGGCGGCGCGCGCGCGGCGCGCCGACCCCGCCTCGACGCACCCGCCCACCTTCACACCCACCCTTTCTTGTCTCGCAGATGATTATCGACGTCAACAACATCGTGCGCAAAGCACTGGCCGACGGCGCGGCCGTCCCCTCCCTGCAAGAGCACTGGGACTTCCTCCAAGTCCAAGCCGCCATGTACGTCAACTCCGAGCTCCCCGGCCTCCCCGCCGCGTACCAATCGACGTCCAAGCCTTTGCGCGGGTTTGTGCAGCGGCTCAAGGGGAAGCAGGGGCGGTTCCGGGGCAACCTGTCGGGCAAGCGCGTCGACTTTTCGGCGCGCACCGTCATCTCTCCCGACCCCAACCTGGCGCCGGACGAGGTGGGGGTGCCGCGTTGCGTCGCCACGACCCTCACCTACCCGGAGCGCGTCACGGTCCACACCCTCGACCGCCTGCGCGCGCGCGTGCTCAACGGCATGGCCGCCTGGCCCGGCGCCAACTTTGTCGCCTTCCCCGACGGCGGCCGCTGGTTTCTCAAGTACGGCGACCGCGCCCGCATCGCGGCCGAGCTGGCGCCGGGGGACGTCGTGGAGCGCCACCTGGCCGACGGCGACGTCGTCCTCTTCAACCGGCAACCCTCGCTCCACCGCCTGTCGATCATGGCGCACCGCGTGCGCGTCGTGCCGGGGCGCACCTTTCGGTTCAACGAGTGCGTGTGCGCGCCGTACAACGCGGATTTCGATGGCGACGAGATGAACCTGCACGTGCCGCAGACGGAAGAGGCGCGCGCCGAGGCGCGCGAGTTGATGGCGGTGCACAAAAACCTGCGCACGCCCAAAAACGGGGACCTCGTCGTGGCGGCCACGCAAGACTTTCTGACGGTGGCGGCGCTCGTGACGGCGCGGGGCGCGTGGATGACGCGCGCGCAGGTCTGCCAGTGGGCCGCCGCCGCGACCGGCGGCGCCGTCCGCATCGACCTGCCGCCCCCCGCCCTGCTCAAGCCCGTCGAACTCTGGACCGGCAAGCAGCTGTTTTCGCTGCTCGTCCGCCCGGCGGCGGCCGGCGGCGCCCTGGTCAACCTCCAAACGGCCGAGCGGGGCCACGTCCCCGCCGCCGGCCCGGCCTGCCCCAACGACGCCTACGTCCTCTTTGTCGATTCCGAGCTCCTGCTCGGCCGCCTCGGCAAGGCGACGCTCGGCGGGGGCGGCCGCACCGGCCTCTTTCAGGCGATCGCGGCCGACGCGGGCGCGCCCGCCGCCGCGGCCGCCATGCACCGCCTCGCCCGCCTCGCCGCCCGGTGGGTGGGGGACGCGGGCGTGTCGATCGGCATCGACGACGTGACGCCCGCGCGGGGGCTGGAGGACGAGAAGCACGCCGCGCTCGCCGAGGCGCACCTGCGCGCGGACGCCCTCGTCGCCTCGCTCGCCGACGGCTCCCTGCCCCGCGCTCCCGGGCGCGACGGCGCCGCCACCCTGGAGGCCGCCCTCGCCGGCCTGCTCAACGGTGTGCGGGAGGCGGTCTCCAAACTGTGCGTCGGGGGCCTCCCCCGGCACAACGTCCCCCTGCTCATGGCCCAGTGCGGGGCCAAAGGGTCGGCCATCAACATCGCGCAAATGGTGGCGTGCGTGGGCCAACAGTCGGTCGGCGGGCGGCGCCCGCCCGACGGCTTCCGCGGGCGGTCGCTCCCCGCGTTTCGCGTCGGCGACGTCGGGCCCGCCGCGCGCGGCTTTGTCGCATCGTCCTTCCGGGAGGGGCTGACGCCGGCGGAATTCTTCTTCCACGCGATGGCGGGGCGGGAGGGCCTGGTCGACACGGCCGTCAAAACCGCGGAGACGGGCTACATGTCGCGCCGCCTCATGAAGGCCCTGGAAGACCTGTACGTCGCGTATGATGGCACGGTGCGGGACGCGGCGGGCGGCGTCGTCGCGCTGCGGTACGGCGACGACGGGCTCGACCCGGGCGCGATGGACGGCGGGGGGGCGGCCCCGGTCGACCTGCCGCGCACGCTGGCGAGCGTGGTGGCGGCGCGGCGACGGGCGGAGCGGACGGCGGGCACGCCTCGCGCCGCGCTGGGCCCTCTCCCGTCCGAGCTGCGCGCGGCCGCGTCGACCGCGCTCGCCGCGTGCGCCGACGCCGGCCCCCGGGGCGACGCGCGCGGCGGTGCCCTGGCCGCTGGCGCCAAGGTGGCGGTCTCGCCCGCGTTTGCGGGCGCGCTCGCCGCGTTTGCCGAGGGCGAGGCGGGTGCGGCCGCGGCGCTGCGCGCGCGGCTGTCCCTGCCCGCCGACGCGCGCGGCGACCCCGCGGCCGAGGCCGCCGCCGCCGCGTGCGCGATCGCGACGCCCACCGACGTGGCGGCCATGGTCCGCGCGGCCGCGGGGCGCTACGACGAGTCGCGCGTCGCGCCCGGCGCGACGGTGGGAGCGGTCGGCGCGCAATCCATCGGGGAGCCCGGCACCCAGATGACGCTCAAAACGTTTCACTTTGCGGGCGTGGCGTCCATGTCGGTCACGCTGGGCGTGCCGCGCGTCAAAGAAATTATCAATGCCGCCAAATCCATTTCCACCCCCATCATCCACGTCGCCCTCCGCGACGCGTCCGAAGCGGGCGGCAGGGCCGTCCAAGAAGCCCTCCAACGCACCACCCTGGCCGAAGCCGCGACCGCGATCGAGGCGGTGCTCGGCCCGCGCGGCGCGCGCGCGCGCGTCGTGCCGCGCGTGCCCGGCCCCGGCGCGGCCGCCATCGCGGCCGCGCTCGTCGCTGCGCCCAAGCTGCGCCTCAAGGACGAGCACGTGCGCCTGGTGGCGGCGGCGGGGGGCGGGGAGCCGGAAGTGTGGGTCTATCCCCCGGACGACGCGGGCGCCGGCCGCGGCGCGGCGGCGGCGGCCGCCGCCGCTGCCGAAGCGGCGCCGACGAGGTCTCCCGCGCCGAAACACGTCGCCCCGCCCACCCTCTTTGCCCTGCACGCCCTGCTGCGCGCGCTGCCCAGCGTCGTCGTCGCGGGCGTGCCGAGCGTCGAGCGCGCGGTCCTCACCCGGGCGCCCGACGGCGCCTCCGTCGTCCTCACCGTCGAAGGGCGCGACCTGGCTGCCGTCATGGGCACGCCGGGCGTGGATGGAGCGGCGACGACGACGAATCACGTGATGGAGGTCGAACGCGTGCTCGGCATCGAAGCCGCCCGCGCCTCGATCGCGTCCGAAGTCGCCACCACCATGGGCGCGCACGGCATGGAGGTCGACGCGCGGCACAATATGCTGCTCGCCGACTGCATGACGTGCCGCGGCGAGGCGCTGGGGATCACGCGCTTTGGCATCGCGCGCATGAAAGACTCAGTCCTCATGCTCGCCTCCTTTGAGCGCACCACCGACCACCTGTTCGATGCCGCCCTGCGCGGCGCGGTGGACGACGTGCGGGGGGTGTCGGAGTCCATCATCATGGGCGCGGCCATGGCGCCCGGCACCGGCCTCTTCCGCCTGCGTGCCGGGGGCGCGGCCGCGGTCGCCGTCCTGCCGGAGCCGCCGCTGGCGCCTGTGCTGGCGGCGTGGCCGCCGGCGCCGGCGGCAGTGCAGGGGTGAAGGAGAGAGGAGAGGGTCTGGTTTCAGGGGGGTTGTGTTTGTCGCTCGTTCCGTTTGCACGGCGCGCCGTTCACAGCCAGCCGCCGCCGGGGCCACCGCCGGGCCCCGCAGTTCCGGCGAGCAGGGCGTCGAGCTCGGCGTCGAGCGCCGACGGCGTCGGCAGAGGGGGTGGAGGGCGTGGAGGGGCCGGCGGCGCCGCCTCCGGCTCTCCGTCGCTAGCGTCACTCTCCGTGGCGCCATCGTCCAATCCCGAGGCGGACGGGTGCGCGCTCTCGCCGTCGTCGGAGGAGAGCGCGCCGCGCGGCGCGTCGACGAGTGCGGACAGCGACACCCCCGCCAGCGCGCCGTCCAGCCCGCTCACATCGATGGCAAACACGGCGTCCGCCGCGGCCGCGGTCGCGGCGTCGGCCGGCGGCGGCGGCAGCGCGGCGTCGAGCGCAGCGCGCGCGCGCGCGGGCGCGGCCGCGTCGGCCGGGCCCAGCGCGGCCAGCAGCTCGCCCAGGTCGGCACCGCGACGGGGGCCCGCGTCGGACGCGGACGAGTCGGACGCGTAGCTGAAAGGGAGGGCGGCGGGGAGAAGGGTTGAGGAGGCGAGGTCGACGCCGCCCGCGACCTCCCCCTCTCTCTTCTCCTCCAACCGCGCGCACCGCGCCTCGTTGGTCGCCATCTCCTCCTCATCATCGGCCGTCCGCCCGCGGCCGACGCCGCGGGCGCCGCCCCGGCGGCCGCGCCCGCGCGCGCTCGCGGCGCGGCCGGCCTTCCACTTGGACCGGGCGGCGGATTTGGTGTCGTCGCCGGGCTCCATGCCGGCGGCACGGGCGCGGGGGCTGGCGCCCCCCCGCGGGGCGGTGTGGAGAGAGAGAAAAGACGGGCGGCGCCGATTCGCGCCGCTCCCTGTTTGCACGCGCGCTCCCTGTTTGCACGCGCCGCCCCACGCCGACGATCTCACGCTACCACCCACGCGGCGGCCGCGTCACACGTTGAACGCGTCGCCGAAGTTGCGCGCGACGATGACGCCGCCGACAAAGAGGCCCACCGCGCGCAGCAGCGACTGATGAAGGACAGATGTAGTGAGGTGCGCGTCGGCTGCCGCACGTGGCGCGGCGCGGCGCGACCGCCCCCCTCCGCCGTCGCACCATGTTCGCCGCGCGCTTGGCCGGGTCGACCCACTCGCCCCGCAGCCAGCGGCGGGCGGCGTCCACGCGGCCGGTCAGGGTCGGGGGAGGGGAGGAGGGGCCGGAGGCCAGCATGGTGGTCGGGGACAAGAGAGTGAAGGCGGCCGCGCCGCGCTGCCCTCTGTCTCTCCCCACCCCCACCCAGCCGCGGCCGTCGGGCGCGCCCCCGCGACCCCGACCCCAACCGCCGGCGCGCCGGTTGCGGCCGCGGGCGCCGACCGATCGTGCGCCGCCCGCATGCCCTCCGCCGCGCCCTGATTTCATCCCCGCCCCTCGCCTCGCACCCGCCGCAATGCCGTCGTCCAACCCGCGGGGCCTGCGCTTTGACCCCGCCCCCTTTGCCCACAACGCGCGCGCCGCGCTCGCGCTGCTGCCCGCGCTCGCCGTCGTCGCGGGGTCGGCCGACCGCGCGGTGTGCGGGATGGCCCTGGTGAGAAGATTGGGGTGGAGGACGGGGGCGGCGGCGGGCGGGCGCGCCGTCACGCGCCGACCCCCTTCCTCTCTCCTCCTTTTCCTAGGCCGGCGCCGCAGCCACCTACCTGTTCGACGCCGCCGGCGTGCGCGAGGGCGCACTCGCCTCCGCCTGGATGTCGCTGGCGGGTGTGAATCTCGCCCTCCTGGCGACGCGCGCGCCGTTGCCCCCGGGCCGCCCCCTCCTGTTGGCCGCCCTCGCCGCCGCCTTCAACGCGGCCACCCTGCTCGCCACCGGCGCCTGGGCCACGCTCCAGTTTCGGTGGGTGCAAGGCGCGCACCCCGCGGCCGCGCTGGCGCTGGAGCGGGCGACCCTGGCCGCCGCGCTCCCGCTCGGCGGCGCGGCCGGCGCGCTGGTCGCGCTCACCGCCCTCTCCCCGCCCGCCGCCCCCTTTGGCGCGGCCGCCTGGCTGGGCGTGCTCTACTTTGCGCTGGCGGGGCCGTTGCCCTCCAGTTTCGCGTCCGCGGCGGGCAAGGGCGGCGCCCCGCGCGCGCTCGCGCCGACGCGCGGCGACGGCGCGCGCGGCGCGCTCCTCTTTTGCCTCCTCCCGCCGTCCCTCTACGCCGCCGTGCACCGCCGCCTGCTCGCGCACGCCGTGCACGGGTGGGCGCTGCTCCTGCTGGCCGCGCTGCCGCCGCTCGCGCTCGCGGCGGCCCCGGACGGCCTGTGGTGGCTCCCGCTCGCGCCAGCGCCGCGCCGCGCGGCCCGCCGCGCGCTCCTGCTGACCTCCACCGCCGCCGCCGTCGCCGGCTTTGAGGGGCGCGTCCTGCTGCGCGCCGCGGGGCAGTACATCGCGCTGCCCGCGCCGTGGGGCGCGGTGGCGGCGACCGCGGCGCTCGTCCCGCTCGCGGCGGCGTGCGCGCTCAGGGCGGCCGGCCTCGCGTCGGACGCCGCCGCCGCCTCCCCCTCCAAATCCGACGCCCGAGCCGCCGCCTGGGCCGGCCCCGCACTCGTCCTGGCCGCCGGCGCGGCGTCGCTCGCGGCGGGCGCCCCCGCCTGGGCGCTCCCCGCGCCGCTCGCCGCGGCGGCCGGCCTCGCGCTCCACTGGGACTCCGGGGCCGCCAGGGATTACGTCATCTTTGCTATAGGGGCATTTGGGTCCGTTGCCTGGTTTGCGCACCACCATTACGGCTTTCTGGGCGCCGACCCCTCCGCCGACCCCGCGGGCGCGGGCGTGCGCGCGGCGGCCGCCGCCGCCGCCGCCGCCGCCGCGCCCGCGCTCGCGCTGGCGGGCGCGGTGTCTTGCCGGGCGCCGCGGGCGGTGGTGGGCGGCGCGCTGCTCCTCCAAGCCGCGACCCTGGCCGCGCTCGAACAGTCGCTCTTCTCCGGCGGCCCCGCCGCGACCGCCGACGCGGACGCCGCGCCCGAGCTCTACCCGGGATACTACGTGCTAGCGACGTCGGTTGCGGTCGCTCTCGCGGCGCGGTCGCTGGCGCGGTCTGGGGCCGCGCCGCGCGGCGTCGCCGCCGCGGCGGCCACGCTCGCAGCGGCCAAAGCGTCTCTGCTGCTCCTGCCGGCGTCCATGCCCGTGCTGCCCCTGGCGCTGTATGCCATGGTGGCCGTGTTTCCCGTGCGCGCGTGGTTGGCGGCGCAAGGAGGAGAAGGCGGCGACCGCGGCGCGCGCGACACCCCGCGCCCCCCGCCCTCTTTGGCCCTCCTCTGGGCCGCCCTCGCCGCTGCGTCCGCCTTTCACGCCCGCTTCGTCATCTTTGACGCCCTGGACGCCGCCACTGGAGCGCCTCCGGCCGACGGCGCGGCCGCGGGCGCGGTGCTTCTGGCGGCGGCGGTGCCCTCGGCCGCCGGCGCGGCGGCGGCCTCGGCCCGCGGCTCGCGCGGCCTCCTCCTTCGCATCTCGGCCGCGGCGGCAGCCGCCGGCGCGGCCATGCTCCTCCTCCAACCCCCTCTCTTGCGCGCCTGGGCGGCCGGCTGCGCGCCCGGAGGCGCTTTCTGCGTCTCCCTCTTCGACGCGTCTCACCTCCCCCTCGACGCCGCCGCCGACGACGCGGCGATCTGGGGCGACGCCGTCGCCCCGGGCCACAGCCCCGCCTGGCTTCTCATCGCCGGCGCGGCCGCGGCGGCGGCCGCGGCGGCGGGTGGGCGCCCCGCGCGCCGCGCGCGGCTCGCCGCCGCCCAGTCGGCCGCCCTCGCGGCGGGCGCGGCGGGCGCGGTGGGGGCTTATGTTGCTGGGGAGACGTTTCCGGGGGCGCCCAGGCTGCAGGTGGGGAGGTGGCAAGTTGTGTGGGAGGGGGCGGCGCCGCGGCGACCGCGCGCGCGCCCACTGCCTCCCTGCCCCGTCCTCTTTTCCTCTCCACCAGCTCTGCGTCTTTGCCTCCGCCATTCTGCTCGCCCTGGCCACCCTGCTGGCCCGGTCCCGGTCCCCTCGCGCGGGCGCCCTGCTGGCGCCGGCGCTGCTGGCGTGGGCGGGCGCGCTCGCGGCGGCGGGCGCCACGCGCGCGGCGGCGCCGCCGCCGCTCCCGGCCGAGGCAATGCTCTTTCCGGACGCGGTGGCGGCGGCGATGGCGGACGCCAAAGAGGCCGGACGGTGAGGAGAGGGGTGTGGGGCGGGGGCCGGAGCCGCTTTCTCGCTCTCGCGCGCGTCGCTCACCCACCCCCCTCTCCCCTCCTCTCCAGCACCGCCCTCATCGCCGTTGCCGCCGCGGAATGCTTGATCCTGGCCCTCGCCTTCAAGCTGCGCTGCTCGGCGGCCGCCGCCGGTGGGCGCGGGCGGGGCGGCCTCGCGGCGTCGGCCGGGTCGGCCGACGCCCTCGCGTCGGCGTGGGCGGCCGGCCGGGCCGCGGCCCCGCCCTCGACCCGCGCGACGCCCGCGGGCGCGGCATCCCGCGCGCTCGCCTCGCACGGCCTTGCCTGGCTGCCCGCGGCGGCCAACGCCGCGGCGCTCGCGGGGTATGGGCTCGCCCTCGCCGCCGCGGGCGGCCCCGCCGCCGCCTCCCCACCCGCTCTCGTCGCCACTGCCGTCTCGTTGCTGCTGCTGGGCCCCGACCCCGCGCTCGCGCCCTGGCTGGCCGAGGCGCGGCGGTACGGCCCGCCGACCGCGGCCGCGGCGCTCACCCTGGCCGCCCACGCCGCCTGCGCGCTCGCCGCTGAAGCCGCCCTGCGCCGGCGCGCCACAGAAGGCTTCGATATGGGCGGGCGCGGCCCCGGCGCGGGCGCGGCGCGCGAGGCGCTCTTGGTCGCCGCCGCGCTCGCGCCGCACGCGCCGCTCGCCGCGCGCGCGTGGGGCCTGGGCCCGCCGTCCCTGGTCGCGCAAGTCATTACTCTGCCGCCCGCAGCGCTGGCCGCGGCGGCGTCGCGGCTGGCGAGCGTGCGGTGGCTCGCGGCCAGCGGCGCCGCGGGGCTCGCGGTCTCGGGCGCGTTTGCGCGCGGGACGCGGCGGGCGGGGCAGCGCGCGCTCTAGTGGTGGGAGGAGAGTGTGGTCGTGTGACGGCTCGCGGGAACCGGGGTGCCGGCGGAAAGAGTGAGCGCGGCGCCTGCCGTCGCCGCCGCCGCCGGCGAAGTCTCCCCACTCCCCATTCGCGGCGGCGCCCCACGCTCCCCGCCCATTTAGCCCCTCGCTTCGCCACCATGTCCGAAGGTGGGCCGGGAACGAGCCGGCCGCGGCGACCGCGCGAATCGCGCCGCGCCGCCGCCGCCCGCGGCGCCGGCGGCCAGCGCTCGCGAGGCCGCCGTCGCCGCGCGCCGCTCACACGCACACCTCCCTCACCCCCTCAGCCGTCGCGCCGTCGCGCGTCGTCTTCGTGGGCAACCTCTCCGGCGACGTCGGCGACGACGACCTGCGGACCGCCTTCGCCGAGTGCGGGGAAGTGGTGGCGGTCGACCTCAAGAAGACGGGGCGCCCGCCGCAGTGAGTAGGGAGAGGGGAGGGGGAGGGGGCCGGATCGCGGCCGCCGCATGCGACGCCAGCGGCGGCGCGAGCCGACTCCACCCCCTCCACCCCTCCCCCCGCTCAGCTTTGCCTTTGTCGAGTTTGCGGAGCCTCCCCAAGCCGAGGCCGCGGTCGCGGCCAAGACGGGGGCGGATTTGAAAGGGACGGCCATCCGCTGCGAACTCGCGCACGGCGGCCGCCGCGGCGGCGGCGCGGGCGTCACCCGGCGCACCGACTACAAGCTGCGCGTCACCGGGCTGCCGCCGGGGGCGTCGTGGCAGGATGTCAAAGATTTCGCGCGCAAGGTCGGCACCGCGACGCACACCAACGTTTACAAGGCCCCCGACGGCGCCCTGATCGGCGTCGTCGACTTCGCGACCGAGGCCGAGCTCGACCGCGCGCTCGCTGAACTCGAGGGCGCCTCGCTGCGCGCCAAAGGCGAGGAGGCGACGGTCGGCGTCGCGCGCGAGGACGGGTCCACGGAGAAGGACTGCGCGCCGGTCGAGGCCCCGCGCCCGCCGCGGCGCGACATGGGGCCGCCCCGCGGCGGTGGGGGGTGGGGGGGGGGCGGCGGCGGCCGGGGGGGGGGGGGGCGGCGGCGGCGGCGGCGGCTACGGCCCGCCCGGCCGCTGGGGCGGCGACCGCGGCGGCGGCGGATACGACCGCGGCGGGTACGGCGGCGGCGGCTACGGCGGCCCGCCCGGGCCGCCCGGCGGCGGCTACGGGGGGTACCGGCCGCGCGAGGAGTACGGCCGCCGCGACGACCGCGACCGCCGCGGCGGCGACGACCGCCGCGAGCGGCGCCGGTCGCGGTCCCGGTCCCGGGACCGCCGGCGCCGGTCCCGGTCGCGGTCGCCGCGCCGCGAGCGCGAGCGGTCGCCGCGCCGCGCGCGGTCGCCGCCGCGCGACGAGCGGCGCCGGCGGTCGCCCTCACGCTCGCCGCCGCGCCGCGGGCGGTCGCCGGGGGGTGACCGCCGGGGTGACCGTGGCGGGTCGCGGTCGATGAGCCGCTGAAACAGGGGAGAGGGGTGTGTGTGTGGCGCGCGCGGGCGCCGCACGCGCAGTGTGTTGCCGAGTCGGGCCCCACTCTGCGCCGTCTCCCCGCCCTCTGCGGTCGGCTGCCGCCCAGCCGACCCGTGTGCGGGCGCGAGAGCGCCATCGTGGTCGGCAGGCGCTCGCTGGGTGTGCGCCCTGCTGCACCATGCCGCCCGTTTTCCTCGCGCCTCGCACCTCCTTCCCTCCCGCCGCCCTGCCGTCGTCCGCTTCAAGCGCTGCTTCAGGGATTTGGCGCCCGGCTCACGCGCGGCCCATGGCGGGGCGCGTGCGCGGCGCGTCGGGCGTCCCGCCCCCGCCCTCGCCGTCGCTGCCGCCGCGAATGTACCAGCGCGCTCTGGAGCTGTGTCGGTCCCAGGTGGGAGGATAATTGAGCGGAAAGAGGCCGCCGCCGGCGGCGTGCGCTGCGCGCGCGCGGCGCGCTCGGCCAGCGCGCGGCCGACGCCGCCCCTCGCCTCTCCCTTTACTCAGGATTACGACCGCGCGGTCGCCGTCTTTGAGCGCGTCGTCTCCTTGGACCCGCTGCATGCGAAGGGCTGGGTCAGCTGGGCCCAGGCCGAGGCGCGGCGCTCGCGGCGAGAGGGGGGAGCGCAAGACCACCGCGCGCGTGCTGTCTTGCAGGCCGGCCTCGCCCTGGTGCACACCCCGGCGCCCGCCACTGCGCCCTTGCTGCAAGCGTGGGCCCTGCTTGAACTGCAAAAGGGCAACGGGCGCGCCGCCCTCGCCCTGCTGCGGCGCGCGGTCGCGGCCGACCCCACCCGCTGCGCGCCCGTGCTCCGCTGGGCACCCGTCGCCGCGCTCGCGGCGCGCGAGCGGGAGAGAAGAGAGGAGAATGTGTGACGGTGTGCCGGGGTCGCGGCGGCGGCCAACAAGAAAGCAGAGCGCGCTTCTCCCTCTCCTCTTCTCTCCCTCACCCGGCCGCCAGCCGCCGCATGCCCTCACCGAGCGCGGCTGCCGCCACAAGGCCGGCCTCCACGGTGGTGGTGGGCGATGGAGGGTCGTCGCGGCCGTCGCCGTCGGCGTCGGCCGCCGCGGCGTCGTCGGCGTCGTCGAGCGCCGCGAGCAACGCCGCCACCCCCTCCTTTGCCGGCGCCGCGCTGCCGCTTCCATCATCGTCATCTAGCGCAAACGGCAGGCCGTCGTCCGCGCCGGCGCCGAGCGCGGTCGGCGGCGGCAGGGCCGCCGGCCCGAGAGCGAGCCGCGACGGCGACCGCGCGGGCCACCCGCCGCGCGCCGACGGCGACGACGACGGCGACGGCAGCACACGCGTCAGTGTGGTGGAGGAGGAGAGGAGGGAGCCGGAGAGCGGGGACGCGGAGAGCTGCCAAAGCGGCGGCGGGAGCGGCGGCGCGCCGTCGCCCGACGGCGACCGCCGCGCGCCGGAGCCCGACCCCGACGACGCCCAGGGCACGCGCGGCGGCAGCGGGGACGGGCGCCGGGCGGAGGCGGGCGAGTCGGGCAGGGAGGCGAACGGGAGGAGGGGCGACGGCGGGAGCGACGGCGGCGGCGCGCGGCCGGCCGACGACGACCCGGAGAGCGACCGCGGGGGGACAAAGCCGATGACAGCGGCGGACGCGGACGCCGGCGCGGACGCCAGCGCTTCCGCGCCCACCCCCCCGACGGGCGCCGACCCCGCCGCCGCGCGCGGCGGCCGCCCGCCGGGCGACGCCGCGTCCCGCGCCAGCTCGGTGGACGACCGCACGCCGCGCACGGCGGTATGGTGGCGGGCGGCGCCGGGGATAGAAACGGGCGCCGACGGCGGCGCGCGGAGGTGTGGGGGAGGGCGCACCCCTCCGCCTCCTCCCCCTCCCGATCCCCTGGGCGTCGACGCCGCGCTGCTGCCGCTGGCGGCGGACGACGCCGCGGTGAGCAAGCCGGACGCGGCGGTGGCGAGCGCGGCCGCCGCGTCGCGCGCCGCGCTCGCGGCCGCGGCCGCCAGCGGCGACGCCGCGCCGCGCGCGCCCGCGCTGGCCAGGCGGCGCCCCCAGTCGGCGCCAAACGATGACGGCGGGGACGGGGAGGGTAGGGGTGAGGGGCGAGGGCCCGCGACCACCCCCCCGCCACGCACGCGCACCGCGCCCCCGCCGCCCCCTGCTCCCGCCACCGCCGCCTCCAGGGACGCGACTGCGGGCGCGGGGCGGTACGCGACGCAGACGCGGAACGCGCGGCCGCCGGGGAGGGGGGTCGGGGCGAGGTCGACGGCGGCGAGGCGGCCGCCGGACGACGCCGCGGCGGCCGCGGCCGGCGAAGATGTTGAAGGGGCGTTGTCATCAATCGTTTGGCGGCACAGGCGAAAGCGCAGGGCGTACGGCGCGCCCGCCGCCGCCGCGCCCGCCGCGCGCGACGCCGGCAGCGACGCCGCCAGCGTGGCTGCGCACCGCAGGAGCACGGCCAGCCGCTTGTACAGCGCGGCGGTGGGGTCGGTGGAGAGGGAGGGGGGGGGCGGCGGCGCCCCCTCGCCCGCCGGCTCGCACCGCACCCACCACCGCTCCAAGAGCGTGCGCCCGCCCTCCTCCGGCCCGCCCAGGGGCGCCGGCGCGCCGTCTTCCGGTGGCGGCACCTCGGCCGGCGCGGTGGAAGCGTCGCCCGCGTCGTCGCCGCTCCCGCTCGTGGCCCCCCACCCGCCGTCGGGCGCCGGCTGCAGCAGGAAGTCGAGCACGACCCCGGGGCCGCCCTCGTGCGCGCGGACAGATGCCACGGCGGCCGCGGCGGACGGAGGGGGGGGCGGGGCGTCGAGATTAAACTGGAAGAGGGTGCGGAAAGGGATGGTCGGGGCGCGCGCGCGGGCGCGGGACCGCCTCTTCGCCACGCCGCGCCCTCCCTCCCCTCCCAGCTCACCCACACGCGGGCCGGGTGCCCTCGCCGCCCTGTCGAGGGCAGAGCCCGGCGCGCTCTGTCGTCAGCCGGCCTCCGCGCCGCGACGAGCGCCGCGACGACGCGTGCGCCGCACTCGGCCACGATGGCGTCGGCCGGTCCGCGCCCAGCGGGCGCCGCCATAATGGCCGGCGCGGCGGGCGGGGCGCGCGCCAAGGCGTCGATGGGTGTGACGGAGGTGCGTCGTCGCCGATGCGCACTCTCCCGTGGGCGCCCCCGCCCCCGCCCGCCTCCGCTCCCCTCCCGCCACCGCGCGGGCGCCATGGCGCCCACGTGGGTGGTGGGCGCGGTGGTCAACATCGTGCGCCGGGGGGAGGGACGGAATTGGTATTGCGCACGCGGCCGCCGCCCACGGCCCGATGTCAGAGCGCGCGCGGGAGCGAGCGGCGCGAGGCGCGGGCCGGGCGGACGGCGCGCGCGGCGCCGTCGCCCCCGCCCGCGCGCGACGCCCACCCCTTCCCCACCTCCCTTGCCCGCAGATCGGGTCCATCCTCATCAACCTGGGCACGGTGCGCGGGTGGAGGGAGGCGGGCGGCGGAGTGGCAACGGCCGCCCGCGCTGACCCCCTCTTTCCCTTTCTCTTTCTTTTTTAGAACCTGATGAAACTGGGCCACAACCGGCGCCAAGCGGTCGAAGACGCGGGCAAGCCCGCCCGCCCCGTGCGGTGAGAAAGGCTGGAGGGCGATGGGTGGCCGTTTTTCCCCTTCTTTCGCGCGCGCCGCCCACCCTCCCCCCTCGCCCCCTCCAGCTGCTTCCACGAGTGGCAGGCCGGCATCGCCCTCTTTGCCGGCGGCAACGTCCTCAACTTCGTCTCGTTCGGCTTCGCCGCGCAATCGTTGCTCGCCGCGCTCGGGTCGATCCAGTTTGTGTCGAACGTCGTGTTTGCGCGCTGCGTCCTGGGCGAGCGCGTCACGTGGCGCGTGCTGGGCGCGACGGCGGCCATCACGGTCGGGTGTGTGCTGCTCGTGTCGTTCGGGAACCACTCGTCGGACCTGCTCAAGGTGAGGCGGGGGCGGGCCGTCGGTCGGCCCCAACCCCGACCCCAGCCCCGACCCCAGCCCCACCCTCACCCCCAACCAGGCGGGCCAACTCGTCGCGGCCTATGGCGAACCCGCCTACATCGCGTACCTCGTCCTCCTGTTTGCCGGCGTTGGCGCCTCGTACGCGCTCTACCGGGCGGGGAAGAAAGTGGTGGCGGACCCGGGCGCCCCGCCCGCGGCGCGCGCGCGGTGGCACCGCTCGCTCCCCGTCTCGTACTCGCTCTTCTCCGGCCTCCTCGGCACCCAGTCGGTCATCTTTTGCAAAGCCATCTCCACCCTGCTCCGCACCACCCTCCACGGCCGGTCCCAGCTCGGGTCCTGGTTTTTCTGGGTGTGTGTCGGGGCGCTGGTGCTCACCGCGCTCTTTTGGGTCTCACGCCTCAACAAGGGTCTGCGCCTCTTCCCCGCGGTCGTCATCGTGCCCATGATGCAGATCTCGTGGACCCTGTTCTCCATCGTGGGCGGTATGGTGTACTACAAAGAGTATCGGTGAGGGGCGGAGGAGAGAGAGAGGGCGGGGTGGGGTCGCCGCGCGCGCGCCCACTCCCGCTCTACCCCCTTCCCTCAGCACCTTCAACGCGCTCTCCGCCTCCATGTTCGCCCTCGGCGTGCTCATCGTGTTTGTGGGCGTGTTCCTGCTCACGCCCGGGGGCGGCGACGCGCCGTTTTTGGGCGAGGGGGGGGCGGGCGCAGAGCCGCCGCCCGCGGCCCCCGCCTCCGACCTGGGCGCCGCCGCCGACGGCTCCTGCGTCGATGGCTTCTCGCCGGCCGCGTCCCTCCGAGAGACCAGCCCGCCGGGGTCGATCGTGGGCGCGGGGCCGCCGCTCGCGGCCGTCGGCGCCGCGCGCGCCCCGCCGCCCCCGCTCTCGCTCGACCGCCTCTCCACCGAGTCCGCGCCGGGAGGCATGGCCGCCGCCGCCGTGTCGCCCGCGCGGTCCGCGCCTTGGTCGGACGTGCCCCTGGGCGACGGAGGAGGCGGGAGTGGAGGCGGCAAAGAGTCTGCCCTCCCCGCCCCCGCTCCTAAACGCGCCGCCCGGCGCCGCACCTGCAACGCGCTCATGGCGGACGTCATGGCCGACTTCTCGGTCGACGCCGAACGCTCGCTCAAACCGTTGCTGGGCCTGGGGCCGTCGGGGTCGGCAATGGCCGCGGTGTCGCTCTTCTCCGTGCCTTATGAGGGACTGCTCCCCACGGGCGGCGGCGGTCACGCCGTGGGTACGCCGGGCGCCGCGTGCGTGCTCGGTGGGGGCTCCCGCGGGTCGACTGGAGGGGGCAGGCGGTCGGCGCCGGGCGGCGGCGACATCGAGTCGGCGCCGCCGCGCGTCGCGTCGCCGCCTGCGCGCCCCGTCGACCTCGACTATTTGGCCGCGGCGGCGGCGGCGGTTGCCCGGTCGCGGCCGCCGTCCCGGCCGCCGAGCCGGCCGCCGTCGCGGGGCCCGGGCGCGCGGCCGCGGTCGCCGCCGCGCGCGGGCGCGCTCGAGCTGCCCCCCGCGGCCGCCGCGTGGGCGGCGCAGGGGGTGCCGGGGGGGGGGGCGCCGCCGCCGCCGCCGCCGGGGTCGGCGTGAGGGAGGGAGACACTGCAACGCGACGGACGGGACGTGGCGCGGCCAGCGCGCACGCCCCGCACTCTCCCCCCGCCCCGCCTGGGCGCGCCGCCCTCCTCGCCCGTCATGTCGCTCGACGCCCTGCGCGTGCTGGGCGTCGCGCTGGCGGCCGCCGTCGCGGTGAGCGGCGCGCTGGCGCGGGGTGCGCGGGCGCCGGCGGCGCCGCGCGCGTCATTGGCGCGCGCCGCGCTTCCTGTGGCGTCTGCGCACATGCACATGCCCATCTGCGAGCGGGCGGCACGCGCGGCGCGCGCGCGGGCGTGGTTCGGCCCCTCCTAGCCCTCCATGCTGCCGCCGACCCGCCTCCCGCCTCCCACCCCCTCCCCAGGCCATCGTCCTCTACGGTTTCCGCCCCCTCTGGCGCTTCCGCCTGCGCCACGTGCCCGGCAAGCGGCCGCGCTGGGTGACGGGCGGCATCCTGGAGTTGCGGGCGAGGGGGTCGCCCGCGGTGCACGCCGAGGCGCGCGCCGCGTTTGGCCGCGTGTGGAAGTCGTGGGGCGGGAGCCGCCCGTTCATCTTCGTCGCCGACCCCGCGGTGTCGCGCTCCATCCTGCTGCGCAACCGGGAGCGCCCCAAATTCGCGTCGTTCTGGTCTGGCCGCGACGCCGAGTTCGAGGCCGCGTCGATCCTCGCCGCGCGCGGCGCCTTCCACCACGCGCTCCGCAACACGGTGTGGGTCCCCCTCTTCTTCCGCTCCTCGCTCGACCGCTTCCGCCCGCTCGTCGCGGCGCACGTGTCCGCGCTCGCCGCGTCGCTCGACGCCGCGGCCGGCACCGTCGTCGACGTGCACGAATCGTTCAAGGTGCTCACGCTGGACGTCGTGGGCGAGGTCGCGTTTGGCCTCTCGCTCAACGCGGGGCGCGGCGGCGCGGGCGCCGACCTCAAGGAGGGCCTCGACGCTATCTTCCGCGTCAACGGGCTCTCCTTTTCGCGCTACGGCGCCGCGCTCCTCTTCTTCCCGGTCGCCCAACCGCTGATCCGGTGGGCCGCGTCCCGCTGGCCGGACGCGGGCATGGCCCGCGTGCGCGGCAACCGGGAGCGGGTGCTGAAAACGGTGATGCCGCTCATCGCCGCGCACCGGGAAGCGGTCGCGGCCGAAGCCGCGGCCGCCGCCGCGGCCGGCACCCCGACCCCACCCCCAACCATCGGCACCCGCGCCCTGCGCTCCGGCGTCGCGCCGGGCTCCTTCCTGGACCTGTGCGTGCGGGCGACGGACAAAGCGACGGGCGCGCCGCTCCTCTCCCCGCGCGCCGTCGCCAACCAGGCGCTCGTCATGCTCGCCGCCGGCATGGAGACGACGGCCAACGCGCTGGCGTACGTCTTGTTTTGCCTGCACAAAGGGGGGTCGGAGGGCCCGCTCGCGTGGGTGCGGGAGGAGGTCGACGCGAAGGTGAAGGCTGCCGGCGGCGCCGCGGCCGCCGCGGCCGCGTCCGCCACCGACGCCGAGGCCTGGCCCCGCCTGGACGCCGCCTGGCGGGAAGCGCTGCGCCTGTTCCCGCCCGCGCCCATGCTGGTGCGCGAGCTCGAGCGCGAGACCGACGCGCTGGGCGTCGCCGTCGCCAAGGGCGCCTGGGTCGCGGTCCCCGCCCTCGTACAACACCGCGACCCCGAGATTTGGGGGGGCGACGCGATGGAGTACCGGCCGGCGCGGTGGATCGACGGGAGCGTGTCGGACGAGGCGCGCGCCTCGTTTTTGATTTGGGGCGCGGGCAGTCGGCAATGCGTCGGCCGCGCCCTGGCCCTCCTCGAGGCCAAGACCGCGCTCGCCGTCCTCCTCGCCCGCTTTGACTTTGAGCTGGCGCCGGGGCAGGACCCTCTGCTGCTGCGGCAGACGATCACGCTCTCGCCCGCGGAAGGGCTCAAGGCGACGCCGCGGCTGCGGTCGGCGCCGGGCAAGGGGCGCCCGGCGACGGCGCGCGAGGCGTGAGGGAGGGAGGGAGAGGGAGGGGTTCGCAGGTTTTTTGTGGTAGCTTTCATTGCCTTTCTTTCAACCACCCCTCGCCACGCGCTCGAGGTCGGCCACCGCGCCGTCCACCTCGTCGCGCAACCGGGCAAAGCGCGCGGCGAGCGCGGCGAGCGCGGCCGCGGGCGGCGCGCGTACGCCGGGCGCGCCGCGCCGCAGCGCGCCCAGCTCGGCCTCCAGGGCGGCCGCACGCGCGCGCTCGGACGCGAGCGCGGCTTCAGACTCCTGCAGGCGGGCCGCCAGGCCGGTCGCGCGCGCCGCCGCGGCGGCCGCGGCCGGGCCGCCCCGGCCGGGGGACGGCGCGCGCGGCGCGGGCGGCGGCGCGGCGCCGCCCAGGGGCGGGCGCGCGGGCGCGAGGGTGGCCACCCTGGGCAAGCCGCCGGCGCGCGGCGGCGTGAGGGAGAGCGTGCGCGCCGCGCGGGCGCCGCGCGGCGCCGCCGACGCGCCCGCCTCCCCTTTGCCGCCTCCCGCGGCTTCCGCGACGAGTCGGTCGTAGTAGCTCTTGCCGTTCCACGCGCGCGCCAGGCGCTCGCGCAGGGGGGTGCCGTCCGCCGCGCGGCCCGCGGCGGCGCCTGTCGCGGGCGTGCCGCCGGGGAGCAGCGAGGCGGCCAGCGAGTTGAGTTCCGCCACTTGGGCCTGCACCGCGGCACGGCGGGGGGTGGGGGCGGCGGGTGGCGGCGGCGGTGGGCCGCGGCGGCGGCGGCCGGCCGCCGCCTTCGGCGCCGCACCACCCCCACCCCCGCCCGCCCGCCGCCTTGCCTCGGCCAGGCACACGGTCGCGTCCGCGTCGTCGCCGCCGGCGTCGGAGCCGGAGGAGGAGGCGGTCAGGTCGAGGGCGGCGTCGGAACCGGCGGCCAGCGGGCGCTGGAGGAGGAGAAAAAGGGGAGCCGTTGGCGCCTCGGGCGCGCCGCCTGCCGCGGCCGCGTGCAGGGACGCATGATCACTCCCCATCCCGAAACCCCCACCCCTCGCCGCCCGCACCCTGGCCGCGACCACGGCCCGCGTCCGTCTCGTGGCGATGGCCGACCGCGCGGCCAGCGCCCGGGGCTCGCCGTCGCTTGTTTCGATGGCGTCCTCGTCGGCCGCCCCGGTGCGAGGCGGCGGCGTGGCGCCGGCGGGCGCGGGCGCGCGCGCGGGCATGCGCGCGCCGACCGCGCGCCCGCGCGGCGCCCACCCAGCGTGCCCGCCGCCGCCGACCGGGCCCGACTTTTGCGACATCAGGAAGGACAAGTCGGCGGGGGGGGGCGGGCGGTTGGTGGCGTCGCCGAAAGGGAGGGGCGCATGGGGCGCGGCGTCGGCCGGCATGGCGTCCAGCGCGTGCGCACGGCGGTGGCGGTCGAGTGCGGGCGGTGCCTGCCGCCCAGGCTTATGGGGAAAGGGTGGCGGGGAGTGCGGGGGCGGCGCCCGTCATCGTGCGTGCACACCCGAGCCCACCTCCCGCCTTTCGATGCGCGCCCGCCTCGCCCGCCCAGCCACGGGCCGGGGCGTGCCCCCTGCCCGGGCGCACGCGCAGCCCCGGCGTCCCACCCTTCGCCCCCCGGCCGCGGTCGCAGCCGACGCCACCGCGTCCTTGGGCCGCCCCGTCGCGCCCGCGGTGGACGACATTCCGATCGACTGTGCGCGAGGGGGTGTGGGCGGGGTCGGAGGGGGTGGGCGGGCGGAGGGAGGACGTGGCGCCGACGCGCCCCCGCGTCCCTGCAGCGCCGACGCCGTGGCTCGCGCCCGACGACCCCGCGGCCCCGTTCTCCTGGCGCGAGCGGTGGTACCCCGTGCGTTTGATCGCCGACCTGGACACGGCCAAGCCCAACGCGCTCACCGTGCTGGGCACGCCCGTCGTCGTCTGGCGCTCTGGCGCGTCGTGGGCCGCCGCGCGCGACGAGTGCCCGCACAGGCTTGCGCCCCTGTCGGAGGGGCGGCTGGAGGATGGCGTGCTGTCCTGCCGGTACCACGGGTGAGGGAGATGGGGGCGCGGGGGTGGCTGTCGGGTGTTCTTTCTTTCGGCCGCACGCGCGGTCGACCCACCATCCACCCCTCTTTCCTCCCGCCGCGCGCGCGCCCGGCCCATCCACCACCTTTCTCCTCGCCAGCTGGGAGTTTGACGCGTGCGGCGCGTGCACGCGCTGCCCCCAGGCGACAGACGCCGCCGCTGCGGCCGCGGTCACGGGGTCGCGCCGGTCGCGCCTCAAAACCTACCCTGTGTGCGAACGCGCGGGCCTCCTATGGCTGTGGCCGACCGCCGGCCCCGACGCCGCGCTCGACGCGGCCGCGGCGCCGCTGCCGCTGTGGAAGGAGCTCGACGGGAGCGACCCCGCGTACCCGGGGTCGGCGTCGCAGGCAAGAAAAGGAGAGAGAGGGCGGGGAGAAAGACGGCTGCTTGAGCCAGGCGTCGTGGGTGGCGAGTTGGAGGCAGGCGCGCGCGCGCGCCGCGTGCACCCCGCCAAACTTTCCCCCCCTCCTCCCCTCCGCAGTGGGGCTACATGTGCCCCCCCGTCGACTGGCTGCTGATGACCGAAAACTCGGTCGACCCCGGGCACGCGCCCTTTCTGCACGAAGGGGTCATGGGGTCCGACACGCGCGCGGGCGCCGCGCCGATGGGGATGGCGCTCGGGCCCGACGGCGTGGCGCCCCGCGGCTTCACTGTGTCCCACACGGGGTACACGGTCAAGTCGCGGGTCGGCGGCATGAAGGCGACGCGCACGTTTGTCGCGCCCGGCGCGCTGCGGACGCACTACGTGTACGACAACGGGTCCGAGGCGATCGCCTGCGTCTACTTCACCCCGATCTCGCCCGGCCGCTGCGCCACCTTTGCCAAATTCTACTCGCGAGCCGCTCCCGGTGGCGAGGTCGCGCGCGACGCGGCGACGGGGACCGTGGCGGCCAAGCCCGCGCGCGCGCCGCGCGTGTCGCTCGCCTCCCGCTTCCTCTCCTGGCTCCTCTCCACCGCCGCCTTCCACCTCCTCGGCCACGCCCTGTCCGACCAGGACGTGCTGGTGATGTCGGGCGTGGCGAGGAAATTGAGCACCGCCCACAAAGGCTGGCGCGCCTACTGGCTCGCGACCCCCGCCGACGTCGGCGTCGCCGCCTTCCACCGCTGGTTCCAAGACCACGCGGGCGGCGCGGTGGACTGGGACCCGGCCGTGCGCGCGGCGGCCGGGGCGGGGGTTCCGTTGCCGCTCACGGCCGCCGCGCCGACGCGCGCCGCCCTGTTAGACCACTGGGACCGCCACACCGCGCACTGCGCCACCTGCCTCAAAGCCCTGGCCCGCCTGGACAAGGCGCGGGTCGTGCTGGCGGTCGTTGGCGTCGTGGCGGTCGCCGCCGCGGCCGGCGCGGCCGTCGCGCGCGGCGCGACTGCCGCCACCCTTCCCGCCCTCCTTGCCGCCGCGTCCGGCGCGACCTGGGCCTGGCTGGGCGCGGTGCGCGTCCGCTTCTTCAAGGCGGACAAGCTGACGGACGAGGATTGAAAGGAGGAGAGGGGAGGAGGAGAAGAGAGAGGGAGTCGGCGTGCGAGTCCCTTGGCGCCTCCCTCATCTCTCTCTCTCCCCGTGTTTGGCGCTGCCTCGGTCTCTTTTCTACCTTGCAGCGCGCTCGGCGGGGAAGCGGGCGGGGAGCACAGGGCCGGGGGGAGGGCCGGGGCCACACGCGCGCGCGCGGCCCCACCCCCTTCTCTCCCTCTGCCTCTTCAGTAGGGCAGCGCGTTGAAGCCCGCGGCCGAGAGCGAGTTGGTGGCCAGCGCAAAGTAGCCGAGGGCGTGGCCGATCGCGCCGTACGCCATGACGTCGACGATGCTGGCGGGGAGAGAAAAAGGAAAGGGGCGAGGTCAGGATTTCGCTTTTTTTCTTCTTCTTCTTTTTTGGAGCCGCGGAAGCCTCGCGCCACCACCACCGCAACCACCCCTTCTCACCTGAAGCCGGACGGGTCGTTGGTGGCGAGGGCAAAGGACGCCTCCTCGGCGAGGCGGTCGCCGGCCTCCTTGTGGCTAAGGAGGTGAGGAGGGGGCGTGCGCGCGTCGGCTCGCACGCGGATACCTCACGCCATCCTCCCGCGGGCGCAGCGGGCTGCGGCGACGCCGGACCCCCCCCCGTCACTCGACTCTTACGTCTTGCCGTTCTGCATCGGCGCCCCCGCCTTGGCCAGCGCCTTGCGCTGCTGGGGCATGATGACGAAGCGGCCCAGGGCCAGGGACGCGATCGTGGCTGGAGGAGGAGGGAGGGAGGGAGGTCGGCGCGGGCGACCGCGCCCGGCGCGCCGCGCCACGCGCGCCCACCGCCGGGCCGCCCCAACTGCCCTCGCCGTGGGCCCGAGGCCGCCCCACGACAACCGTGGCGGTGGCGTGGGCCCGGCGCCCGCCCGCGCGCGGCGCGCGCGGCGCGCGCTATCCTCCACCGACCCCGGATCCCCCGCGCCGGCGCGCCCGCGCGGCCGCCAACCCCAATGCCGCCCCCCGTGGACACGCACGCCCCTACTCCATCACTTACCGCCACCGATGACGACGTTGACGTCCGAGAGCGCGCGCGGCGCAACCGAGCGGCGGGACGCGACGCGGCGGGCGGGCGCGGCGCGCATGGGCTTGGTCATGAGGGCGGCCGACATGAGGGCGGGCGTGCGGTGGAAGGTTGGGAGGGTGAGAGGGGGTGGTGTGCGCGAACGCGCGCCGGACGCGCGCCTCACTCGTCGCCGCCGCGGCCCCGCGCCCGGCCCCGCCCCGCGACGCGGGCCGACCGGCGCGCCCCGGGGCGCAGGCCCGACTCGCAGGGCGCGGTGGATGGAGGCGGGAGAGGTGGGGGCGTCCGGGCCCCCCCGCCGAGCGCGGCCGCGCACGCGGCCGCCGCACGCGCGCAAGCGGCCGCCGCCGCCTCGGCCCGCGCGACAGAGGCGGCGGCCGGGTCGGCATCCACCACCAGCGCGCGCGCACACGCGGCGAGGGCGACGGCGGCGGCCCCTTTCCAGGCCGCGTCGGCGAGCGGCAGCGCCGCGCGCGACGCCCGCCACGCGAGCGCGACCGACTCGACCGCGACGGCGATCAACAACGCGACCGCGACCGGCAGGCGGGCGTGCGCGAGGCGGGGCGGGGCGAAGAGCGAAAACGCGAGACCCCCCGCCAAACCCGCGCGCGCGCGTGGGCGCAGCGCGCGCAGCGCCAGGGCCGCCTCGGCCGACCGGGCGACGTGGGCGAGGCCGGCCAGCGTGTGGCGCATGCCGTGGGTCGACGCGGCGAGGGCGCTGGAGAGGAATAGGGGGGTTGTCGGGGTGTCTGCCGCCGCGAGCGCGCACCACCCCCTCTTCCCTCCTTTTCGCACCCAACCGCGTCCACCAACCCCTGCTGCGACGCCAGCGCCTCCCTCTGCGCCCGCTCCGCCCGCGTGGCCGCATCTCCCACCCCCCGCCAGCGCTCGGTGGCGGCCGCCGCGCGGCGCGCCTCGGCCGCGTTGAGCGACTCGACCGCGGCGGCGACCGCCTCGCCCGCCGCCGTCGCAGCCGCGTGCGCCGACCGCAGGGCGCCCAGTTGTTGGGCCACATCGGCCAGGATGAGGCGCGCGGCGGCCACGTCGGCGGACAGGCCCGCGACGGCCCCCGCCGCGTCGGCCGCCGCTGCCGCCAACCCCGCCGCCACCGCGTCCGCGCCGCGCGCATGCTCCCGGGCCTGGTAAAACATGCATAGCGTGTCCAGGTGCATGCGGATGGCGTCAAAGGTGGCGTGGTGGCGGTCGGGCAGCGACGCGACGCACGGCGCGTCGGCGGGCGCGCGCGACGCGGCGCGCCGCACGCAGCCCGGCAGCGCCCCGCCTTCCCCGTGCGCGTCGGCGTAGCACGCCAGAAAGCGCAGCGCAAACGCGGTGTGCGTCGCGGCGTCCAGGTCGGCCGCGCAGCGCGAGGGGGAGAGGTCGGCGGCCACGGACGCGAAGCAGGCGTCCGCGCCGGCCTCGACCGAGGGGCGCAGAGGCGACTTGAGCAGGTCTGGTGGAGGGGGAGAGGGGGTGGGCGTTAGGCACCGGCGCCCGCACCCCCAGCCCTCCCACTCCCACCAACCCTACCGGCCTCGAGCCGGGCCAGCCCCGGCCGCGGCGGCGGGTGCATCACCGACGCGCTCGCCGCCCCGGCGGCGGCCGCCAGCAGCAGCGCGGCGCGGGCGGCCATAGGGAGAGAGTGGCCGCGCGCAGCGCCACCCCCACACACCTCGACGCCATGGCGTCGTCCTCGTCCCAGGCCGCGCTGGCCGCGCTGGCCACCGTGCGCGGGCTGACCGCGGAAGGAGTGGCCCCGCTGGAAGCGGCCGCGGCGGGGCACCACTCGTGGCTCGCGGCCGCGGTCGCCGCCGCGCGGGCGCGGTTTGGCCTGCAGGGTGGTAGTTCGGTGAGATGGGGGTTGAGAGTGGCCTGTGGGAGGGTGGTGGGCGCGGGCGACGGCGGGCGCGGCGGCGGGAGGGCGCGCGCGAACGAAATGGGGCGCCCGGCAGCCCGCGCGCGCGCGGGGGCGCGGCAGGCGCGCGGCGCTCCCCATCTGACGCGCCGCACCCCGCCTTCAGACGAGCGCCGCCTCGCCCGCTGGCGCGCCGGCGGAAGAGAGGTCTGGTGCCGCGGCCGCGCCGGGCGTGAGCGCTGGGCGCCCCGAGCGTCCCTCGGTGCCGCGCGCCTCACGCGACGCGAGCGATGGCGCGGGCGACGGACGCGCGTGCGAGGCAGCGGCTGGCGCGCCGGCGGCTCTGGCGCGCGCGCGCGCGACGACCGCGGCGCCCGCCGCCAAAGCGGCGGCCAGGAAAACGGGGCGCGCCAAGGCGGAGCCCAAGGCCGCGGCCAAGAGAGGGCGGGCGGCGGCCGCGGTCGATCAACCGCCTGCCGCCGAGCCCGAGGCCGCGGCGCCGTCGCCGCCTGCTCCTCCTCCCCCTCCTCCCGCCTCCTCGCCGCCCAAGAAGAGATCGCGCGCCGCGCGCAAGCCGGCACCCGCGCCTGCACCGGCCGCGCCGCGCGTCACGCGGCGGCGCGCCGCGGCGGCCGCGGCCGAGGCGGCCTCGGACGCCGTGCCGGCGCCGCTGGCCGACACGCCGGAGCTGGTCAAGCCGGCCAAGAAAGTGGCGAAAGCAGTGGGCAAGCCGGCGGCAAAGGCGGTGGTGGCTGAGGTGGCGCAGGTCCCTCGGCCGCAGGTCGCCGAGCCCGCGCCCGTCGCGCCCGAGCCCAATCCCAAGCCGGCTGCTGCTCCTGCACCGGCGCCGGTCGCGCCCAAACCGGTCGCCGCCGCCGCGCGCCCGCCTGCGCAGGCGCCGGTCTCGCGCGCGCTGCCGCCGCCCCAGGCCGCTGCGGTCCGCCCACCCCCGCCTGCTGCTCGGCCGGCGCCCGCTGCTGGACCGGCTCCGCCCAGGCCGGCGGCGGGAGCACCCCCTCGGCCTGCGGTCGCTGCGCCGACGGCCGGCCCGCCGCGCCCCGCCGCCCCTGTCCAGCCCCGCCCTGCCGCCCCTCGCCCCCCGGCACCAGGAGGGCCGCCGCCCGGCATGCGGCTGGCGGTGCGCGCCGCCCTGGCGGCCGCGCCCCGCCCCGCGGCAGCGACCGCGCTGCGGCCAGCCGCTGCCCCCCCTCGCCCCGCGCTCGCCGTCGCGCCCGCGGTGCGCCCGCCCGCACCCCCGGCGCCGCGGCCACCCCCCGCGGTCGTGGCGGCGGCACCAGCGGCCGTCCGCCCCGCCGCCCCCGTTCCTCCGCCGCGCCCGCTGTCGCCGCCGTCAACCGCCGAAAACGGGCTCGCGGGCCTGGTGCCGTACGCGCTCACGCCCGAAGGCGGCGCCCGCACGCCCGCCGCGCCCACGCCGGCGGCGGTGGTCGCGGCGGCGCCGTCGCGGCTCGGCCCTGCCGCCGCGCCGGCGCCCCCTCCCCCTGCGCGCGCCCCGCTGCCGACGACGTCCACGCTCATGCTGCCGTCCAAGGTGGAGCGCAAGCCGTCGACGGCGGACGCCGCAGGCGCACCGCGCGCGAGCGGCGCCACCACCGACGCGTCCTCCCCTCCCTCCTCCTCCCGCCCTGGCGGCCCTCAAGCCTTTGCTCCCACGCCCGCCACCGCCAACACAAAAATTCGGGCGCTGGAGGCCGCGGAAGCGGCCAAGCGCAGAGAGGAAGCAGTCGCCGCCGACCGCGCGGCCAAGCGCGAGGCGGCCGAGCGCGACCGAGCGCGGCGCGCGGTCGAGGCGGCGGCCAAAGCGGCGGATGACGAGCGCCGGCGGGCGGCGGAAGGCGTGGCGCTGGAAGCGGCGCAAGGGGCGGCCGCCGCGCGGCGCGCGGCGCACGAGGCGTCCAAGTTGGCCGCCGTCAAGGCGCGGGCGGCGGGGACGCCGGCTCGCGTGGGCAGGAGGCTGGGGGTGGCCGAGGCGGCGCCGTCTGCCGCGCCGCAGCCGGCCGGCGCGACGCCCGCGTCCGACGCCAGCGCCACTCCCGCGAGCGACACTGGCGCGACGCCGACCCTATTTCCGGCGGCCAAGGGCAAGAACGCGCCCGGCGCAGCCGTCGCGGTCGACGCGCGCGCCGCCGCCCCCGCGCCCGACTGGGCGGCCGCCGCCGCCGACGCGCGCCAGGGCGCGGCCGCGGTCGCGGCGGCAGGTCCCCGCAAGGCGTCGACGGCGTCAGCGCCGACGGCGGCCGCGCCGGCCGCGCCGCGCGACGCGACCCCTCCCCCTCCCGCTGCCGCCTCTCTTGTCCCCGCTTCATACGAAATCTCCCCCTACCGCTCCGATGGCGACGACGACGACGACGATGCCGACGACGAGGGCTCCCCCGCCCGGGGCGGCGCGCCCGCCAAGCCGATCCCAGACTGGGCGCGCGGCGCCGCGCTGCGCTCGGCCCTGGCCGCCCAAGCGTCCATCGACCCGGACGACGTGTTTGCCGCGCGCGCAACGACGTGCCCGCTGGACGAAGTGTTTGGGCGCGGGGACCCTGCAGCGGCGGGAGGCGCGGGCGCCCCGTCCCGCGCTTACGACGCGCGGCGCGGGTCGTCGGGCAACTGGCTCGACGACCGGGTGACGTGGCGGGAGGAGCTCGCCTACAAAAAGGCGATGGGGTACCACCCCAAGTAGAGAGTGTGGGGTGGGGGAGGGTGGTGGGGGTGTCTGCGCGGTTGCAACAGAAACGAAACGAGGCCCATCTGTTCACGCGCTTCCCGCCGCCGCCACCGCCTCCATCGGCGCAACCGTCACAATGACGGGCACCCCGCCCGTCGCGGGCGACGCGTGCGTGTAGCGAAAGGTCCAGCCGTGGGCGGCGGCGCCGACCGAGCCGTCGGCCGCCGCGACGATCAGCGCGCCGACATAGCGCGGCTCGGCCCGCGCCACCCGCGCCACCGCCGCCTCGGCCGCCTCCCGCGGCGACGCCCCTCCTTCCAACAGCGCCAGCGCGTGCGCGCACGGCAGGAAGCGGAGGTGGGCGTCGCCGTCGCCGGTGGACCCACAGCCGCCAGCCGGAGTGGCAGCCGCCCCGCCGCCAGCGACAGCCGCGTCGCCCACGCGGCCGGGCACCTTGTGCCCGGCCCCGTTGCTCGACGCGGCGGCGGCGACGGCACGGGAGGCGGAGACGGCGACGGCGGCAATAGTGTCGTGGGAGAGGGCGGTGATTGGAGGAGGGGTGGCGCGGGCGCGCGCGCGCGCGGCGGCCTCGCCGCCACCGCCCACCACAAGCTCGTACGGCCCGCACGATCGCCTGGGATCCGGTGCGACCGCCCCTGGCGCCCGAAAATTGGGCTGGCAGCCGCCGGCGCGCCAGGAACGCCACGCGGCGGTCGAGGAAGGGGAGGACAGATTTTTCCGCGCGGGCAGACCCATGCTCATCGCGAACGCGTCCGCGCCCGGGCCCACGAGGAGAGTGTGTGTCGTGGTTTCCATGACCAGGCGCGCGGCGGCGACGGCGGCCGGGACGCGCGCCAGGCAACCCACCCCCCCCGCGCGGCGCGTCGGGCCATCGATGATGACCGCGTCGAGCGTCGTCCCCCCCCCCTCGTCCGGCGACCCGCCCGCGCCCACCGTACCATCGCAGCCGCGGACTTCGCAGGTCTCGGCGGCGGCCTGCACGGCGTCGAGGGGGGGGGCGCCGGCGGAGAGGAGGGCGTAGCCGGCGGCGCACGCGTCGGGCCAGGGCCAGGTGTGGATGAGCAAAGGGAGAGGGGAGGGTGGTGGTGGTGTGGCGGCGGCGGCCGTCGCCAGGGCGGCCAGAAGGAGGGAGAGGGCAGCCATCCGGCGGGGGTTGTGAGCGTGCCTTTGCCTCCCCCACACCCTCCCGCCGTCGCCCGGCACCCCCTCCACACCCTCAGCGGCACCGCCGCATCCGGCAGCCCGCGCCCCGCGCGTCGCGCGGCGCCCCGCGGCCATGGTGCGGGCGCGGTCGACGCGGCGCGGGCGATTGCGCGCGCCTCCCGCGCCCGCGTCAGGCGGGCGCGTGCGCGGGATCGATCCGCGGCGCGCGGCGATGCGGCGGCGGTCCGAGGGCGGCGGGCGGGCGCGCCGCGCCGTGGACCGACTCTCTTTCTTTCTCCCTCGGCAGGCGATCGAGGACTGGTACAAGCAGGTGCGTGTGCGTGCCGCCGGGACGCAGGGCGTCGGAGCGCGCGTCGCTCGCGCCGCGGCCGACACCTCCCACCCCCTCTTTCTTTTCAGCTCCCGCCCGTCACCCGGACCTACGTGACTCTCTGCTTCCTCACCACAGCCGCCTGCGCACTCGAGGTACGAGAGGGCTGGTGGGGCCTCTCGAGGCCGATTTCGAGTTTCGGGCCCAAAACCCCAACCCTAACCCCAACCCTAATCAGCTGGTCGCGCCGTTCAACATCTACTACAACGCGCGCCTCATCTTCCAAAAGGGCGAGGTGTGGCGGTTGGTCACGAGCTTCCTCTACTTTGGCCAACTCAGTTGCGGCAGGGAGGGAGAGGGGGAGCGCGACGGGACGCGCGCGCGCGCGCGCGCGCGCGCCCTTTCTTTTCCAACGCCGCCCGACCGTCCTCCTTCAGATTTGGATTTTGTGTTCCACATGTTCTTCCTGGTCAAGTACGCCAAAGCGCTGGAGGAAGGCTCCTTCCGCGGCCGGTCGGCCGACTTTCTCTGGATGCTGCTGCTCGGCGGCACCGCGTTGGCCGCCGCCGCCCCGCTCGCGCGCGTCCAGTTCCTGGGGTCGTCCCTCGCGTTCATGATGGTCTACGTCTGGGCGAGGCGCAACCGCCACGTGAGGGAGGGGGGGGGGGGGGGGGGGGGGCGCCAAGTGGGGGGGGGGCCCCCCCCCACGCGCCACCGCCCCCCCCCCCCCCCCCCCCCCACCCGGGGGGGGCAGCGCGCGCGACGCGCGACCCCCGCCCCTCCACCAGGTCACCCTGTCCTTCCTGGGCGCCCTCACCTTCACCGCGCCCTACCTGCCCTGGGTCTTGCTCGCATTTTCCTGGGTGCTGCGGTCGTCGGCGGCCGTGGATTTGCTGGGGATGGCGGCGGGTGAGAGACGAGAGGAGAGGGGGGTCGGCGCGCGCGCGCGCGCGCGCGCCGTTCCTGCGTTCGGCCTCCGCCCCACCCCGCCCCACCACCCTGTCCACCAGGCCACGCCTACTACTTTCTCGAAGACGTCTACCCCCGCCTGTCCCGCGGGCGGCGCCCGCTGGCGACGCCGGCGGCGCTCACCGCGCTCTTTGCGCGCGCGGGGGGCGGCGGCGGGGCGAGGGTGGACGCGGGCGGGCGGCGGGTGCGCGTGGATTGATAGAGGGAGGGCGCAGCCGGTTTGTGGGGCGTTGGGAGGGGCGCACTGTGCAAGCGAGAGGGGGTCGAGGCGTCGAGAGAGCGGTCGGCCCCGCACACTCTCCAGCCGCGCCCGGCGCCGGCCGGGCCCCCGCGCCGCCGCCCGGGTCGATCGGCCCTCCCTGCACGCGCCGCTTGGGCGCCCCGGATCGGCCGGCGGCGGGCTCCCGCGGCGGGCACGCATCCCATCGGCCGCTCGCGCCCCCGCGAGCCGCCCGCCCCGCCACCATGGCGTCCCTGGCCACCCCCGCCAGCGAGGGCCCTCCCCGCCCGCCACCCTTGGCCGTCGATGGCGACGCCACCCCCCTCGTCGCGGGCGACGTCGAGGCGTTGCTCGACGCGGACGACCTGCCATCCCTGGTGAGGAGGGTGGGAGGGATGCAGGATGGCGGTCATGGTGTGACGCGGGGGAAAGAGGGCTGCCTGTCGACCCCATTTTTTGTCTCCCCTCGACAGGTCCGCCTCGCCTTTGAAGGCCGCCCGTCCCCGCCGCCCACCCCCCGCCCCTCCGGCGAGAGCTCGCTGCTGGCCACGCCGCGGCCGTCGGGGCCGTCGACGCCGGGCGGGCGGCCGACGCCGTCGCCGCGCGCGTCGGCCGGCGCGCTCTCCCCGCCCCCTCCCCCAACGCCCGCCCTGGACGGCGCGGCCCGCCTGCTGGCAGCGTTGGACGGCGTGGCGGCTGCGGCCGAGGGCGAGGTGGGCGCGCTGTGCGCGGCGCACGGGGAGGCGGTCCTGTCCGCCGCGGCCGCCGTCGCGCCACTCGCCGCGCGCGCGGCGGCCCTGCGCGCCTCGCTCGCCGACGGCGCCGCCGGGTTAGCGGGTGCTGGGGGCGCCCTGGCGGCCGCCCTGGACGACGCGGCGTCGCTGGCGGCGTCGCGCGCGCAGCTGGGAGAGGCGCGGCGCGCGGCGGCGGCCGGCTCGGCCTGCCTCGCGCGCCTGGCCGCGGCGCGGGCCGCGGTCGCGGGCGGCCACCTGGCGCGCGGGGTGGTGCTCGCGGGCGAGGCAGCGGCGACGGCGGGCTGCAGCGAGGCTCTGGCCCCGCTCGCGGCGCCCGCGCGCTGCGCGGCGTCCGCCACCGCCGCCGCCGCCGCCGCCGCTTGCCGCGCAGCCGTCAACGACTGGCTGGCCGCCGCGCGCGCGGACGCGGGCGCGGTGGGGCGGGGCGTGTTGAGGGCGGCGGCAGCGCGGCGCGCCGCGGCGGCCGCGCGCGCCGTCGAGCGCCGCGCGGCGGCTGCCACCGCGGCCGCAGGCGAGCCGCCGCAGGCCGAGGGCGAGCCCCGCCCCCCCCACCCGACCGCGGCCCCCCTCGCAGCCCGCCTGCTGGCCGACCCCGCGGCCGACGCGCCGCCGCCGCCCGACGCCGCGCCGCTCGCGCGCGCGGCGCGCGGCGCGGCCGCGCTGGGAGGCGACGAACCCGCCGTGCTCGCCGCTTACTTTGCCAAGCACCGGGCGCTGGCGCTGGCGGGGATCGTGGCGCCGCCGGAAGATCTGACGTCGCGCGGCGCGGCGGCGGCCTCGGTCGCCGCGCTCGCCGGCGCTTTCGCCTGCGGCGACGCCGCGGACGCCGCCCTGCGTATCCTGCCCATCGCCACCGACCCGGACGACGACGACGGTGCGCGGTGGGGCGACGCGGTGGCGGCGCTGGAGGCGGCGGCGGGGCGCGCGTGGGCGCGCGCGAGAGCACGTGCGACGCCCGCCAGCGCGCTCCTGGAGGTCAAGGACGCCCTGCTCCTCTTGGCCGACGCCGCGGAAGCCTCTGGCCGCCCCGGTGACGAGCTGCGCGCCGCCGCGACCGCGGGCGCGGGCCCCACGGCGGCTGCGCTCGCGGCCGACGCGGCGGCCGTCGCGGCGGCCGCCTGCGCGCCGCCGCCGCGCGGGAGCCACCCCGCGGCGCGCCGGGTGCGGGACGCCAAGGATCTGGCGCTGCTGGAAGGGTTGGGGCTGCCGCTGGGGGCGCGCGGCGGTGGTGGCGCGAGTGCGCGCGCGCCCACCCCTCCCTCTTCCTTCCCTTTCGACGCCCCCTTCACCGACGCCGCCCCCGCCCTGGCCTCCGCCCTGCGTGACGTCGTGTTCGGCGCGGCCGCCTTCACCGCGGGCCTGCTGCCGCACGCGGACGCGCTGCGCGGCGCGCGCGCGGCGCGCGAGCGCGCGGCCGCGCGCGCTCTCGCGCCCCTGCTCGCCGCCCGTTTGGAGGGACTCGACCCCGCGTCGCCCGGCGCGCTGCAGACCGCTTTGGCTGTGGCGGCCGACGCGGCCGCGCTGGCGGCGGCTGCTGGGGCGCTCGACGCCGCGACGGTTGCGGCCGTTGCCGATGGAGGCCCCCCTCGCGACCCTCCCGCGGGCGCGCCTTCGCCCGCGGGTGCCGCCGCGGCGGCCGCGCCCTGGGACGAGTTGAGGGCGGACGCGGAAGCTGCGGCGCGCAGGCTGGTCGCGGCCGCCGCGCGCGCGGTCGCCGCGCGCGCGGCGAGCCTGCCCTGGCTCCCGACCGCCCCGCCGCCCCGAGGGGCACCCGCCATGCATGTGGTCGGGTTGACCGGACTGCTGGAGCAGGCGGCGGCGGCGGCGGCGGCGTCGCTGCCGCCAAGAAGGGCCGGGGCCTTCACGGCGGCTGCCGCGGCGGCCGTCGGCGACGCCCTCCTCTCCGTCCTCGCCACCTCTGTCCCATCCTTCAACGGCCACGCCGTGTGCCGCCTGCACGATGAAGTGGAAGCCCTGGCGTCCGCCGCCGAGGCCGCGGGCGGCCCGCCCGCGGTCGCCGCGCTCGCGCCCGTCGCCCAGCTGTGCCACGCGCTGGCGGCGCCGGGCGGCGGGGCGCGGCTGGCGGCGGAAGCGGGGGGCGGGGGGGGGGCGGGCGGCGCGCCCCCCGCCTACGGGTCCCTCCTTGCGCACCCCGACGCCGCCGCCGCCCTCGCCCGCTACGCCGGCGGCGGCCCCGGCGGCGGCGCGTCCAAAAAGGAGGTGGAGGGCGCGGTGCGGGCGCTGCGGGGGCGAGGGGTGGGGGCGGCAAGGGGCGGGTGACGCGCGCGGTTGCGACACAACACACTCTCCCCCCTCCCCACGCTCTCTCTACCGCTTCTTCTTGCCCTTTTGCGTCGCCCGCTTCTTGACGTGCTTGGGCGTCTTGGTCTTGCGCTTCTCCCTCGCGACCTCTTTGGCCGCCGCCTTGGCCGCGCGGCGCGCCGCGCGCGCCGCGTCGGCGTCAGCAGGCGCCATCGTGCACGCGCGCTCGCCGGGATGGGCGCGCCGGGACCGGGTGGAGTTGGCAGAGGAGGAGGAGGAGGAGGAGCCGGAGGAGGAGGAGGACGAGGCGTCCGAGTCGGAGCCGGCGCCCGACGCGTCGCCGCAGCCCTCCTGCCCGCCACCGCCCGCCGCCTCCTCAACCACCACCGCCCCCATGTCTTGCGCCATGCCCGCCAGCGCCTGGTAGTAGATGCCCTCGGCCGCGCGCCCCCCCGCGGCGAGGCGCGCGTGGTCGGCTTCCGGGTCGGCGACGTCGGCGAGGCGCCGCGGGATGTGCGACTGGCGGAAGACGGCGTCCGCGGTGGCGGTTGTGCCGTCATCGTCGTCGCCGGCCTCGGCCGCGGCGGCCAGGGCGGCGTCGAGCGCGGTCTCTTCCTCCGCGCGCGTCAACGCTCGCGGGTCGGTCACCCAGTCGAACGCGGCCCGCGCCCCCAGCACGGGCGCCACGCCGCGCGACCCGAAGAAGCGGGCCACGTTGGCCGCGTCGGCGCGCAGGAAGTCGAGGGCGAGGGGGTGGTCGAGGTCGACCGACTGCGAGACGTCGATGATGATGACGCGCCCGTCGTCCGAGTAGAGAATGTTGTATTCGGATAGGTCCGCGTGGACGAGCCGGGCCCGGGCGTACATGGACCGCATTGCGAGGAGCACGTCGCGGTGCGCGGTCGCCGCGCGCGCACGCGAGAGCCGCGCATCCTTGAGCCTCGGCGCCGCGCCTCCACTCCCGTCGCCCACAAACTCCATGACGAGCACGTGCGAGCGCAGGGTGACGACGCGCGGGCAGGCGACGCCGGCGGCGGCCAGGCGGGCGAGGTTGCGCGCCTCTTTCTCGGCCCACAGGCGCACCATCCTCCGCGCGTTGCCCTTTGCGTAGCCGCGCTCGTACCGAAAGTCGCCCGCAACGTAGCGATGCCGGTCGCGGAAGGCGAGGACGGACGTTTTGTAGACTTTGACGGCGAGGTCGGTCAAGGGGGGGGGAGGGGGAGGCGACGGGGGGGGCGCGCGCGCGTCGACGCCAGCGTCGGCCGCCGCGGCAGCCCGCCCGCCGACCCGCGCCGCTGCCGCGCCCGCCGCCCCGTCCCCCCCGATCGCGTGGTACACGTTGGCCTCCTTGCCCGTCGACACGCACCCGTGGATCTCGGCAAAAACGCGCGCGTTGAGCAGTTTGAACAAGACCAGCCTCGTCCGCGGGTCCAGCACCGTCTCCACCGTGGCCCGATCGGCCCGGTCCCGGTCCCGGGGGGCGGCCCGCGCGTCGGCGCGGCGCGCGGCGGCCGCGGCGGAGCGCGCGGCGGTCGCCGCGCCGCCGGGGGCCGCGCCGGCGGCTTCCCACACCAGGTCGTCGTCGTCCTCGGCGTCTGCATCGTGATGGTAGGCGGGGCGCAGGGCGCCGTCGAAGACGGCGTC
>Ga0315284_10001068_pt1 | contig 38448 bp, 24 predicted proteins | sample YL17G09_16_MG_FD_203696 | JGI IMG/M metagenome (GOLD analysis project Ga0315284, IMG submission 203696) | Sediment microbial communities from Yellowstone Lake, YNP, Wyoming, USA - YL17G09_16 | ecosystem: Environmental > Aquatic > Freshwater > Lake > Sediment | place: USA: Wyoming | collected...
CGATAGCTCTCGCGTAAGAGGATGGCCGGGGGCGAGGACCGATTGGGAACCGTGGCAACGTACATGCCGACACAATATCACAACAAACCACAATGTCAAACGCATATATCACAATTACATGCCTACACACTGCCGCGCAAAACCACCCCCAACTCGTTGCAGCAAGGTTACTTACCCTCTATCAGGTCCCGGAACTTCGGCCTAGCAAGGCGGACCTGTCTGGATTAGACGAAATAGGTGACTGTCCCTATTTTCCGGGTCGGCCGCGCTACTGCTGCGAGCCGGGTGCGTAACTCGGCTCCGGCGCGCGCACGGGTCCAGGCTCCACAGTCGGCTCGGCCCCGGGAACCGCCGCCGGCTGGCGGACGCGTTTGCGGCTCAGCAACGCACGCAGCCGTTCCATGTACAGGTAGAACACCGGCGTCACGAACAGCGTTAGAAGCTGCGAGAAGAGCAGGCCGCCGACGACCGCCAGACCCAGCGGTCGGCGGGACTCCGCGCCGGCGCCCAAGCCCAATGCGATCGGCAGCGTGCCCATCAGGGCCGCCATCGTCGTCATCATGATCGGCCGGAAACGGATCAGGCAGGCTTCGTGGATCGCCTCCGCGGGCAGCTTCCCCGCGCGCTGCGCCTCGATCGCGAAGTCGACCATCATGATGCCGTTCTTCTTGACCAGGCCGACCAGCATGATGATGCCGACAAACGCGTACAGGCTCAGCTCGACCTTGAAGAGCAGCAGCGTGACGAGCGCCCCGAACCCCGCGAACGGCAGGGCCGACAGGATCGTCAACGGGTGGATGAAGCTCTCGTACAGGATGCCGAGCACCATGTAGATGACCATGATCGCCATGACCAGCAGCACGAGCATGTTCTTGAGCGACGACTGAAACGCCTGGGCCGTGCCCTGGAAACTGGTGCTGATCGTGGCGGGGAGCACCTCGCGCGCCAGCTTCTCCACGCCGGCCACCGCGTCCCCCAGGGCGTAACCCGGCTTGAGGTTGAACGAGATCGTCACCGCCGGCAATTGGCCCGAGTGGTTCACCGACAGCGGCCCCAGCTCGGGGACCAGCCGGGCGACGGCGTCCAGCGGGACGAGCTGGCCCGAACTGGACCGTACGTACAAGAGCGACAGCGCGGCGGCATCGCTCTGATACTCGTCCGCCAGCTCCAGGATCACCTGGTACTGGTTGTTCGGGGCGTAAATCGTCGAGACCTGCTGCGCGGCGTACGAATTGGCCAGCGCCGACTCGATCTGGTTCGCACTGATGCCGAGGGTCGAAGCCTTGTCGCGGTCGATCTGCACCGCGATCTGCGGGTTCTTGATCTGCAGGTCCGTCGTCACGTCCTGGAAGCCGGGCAGGTCGCGGACCTTGTCGGCCAGGCGGGGGGCGGCCCGGAACAGCTCCTCCATGTCCGGGCTTTGCAGCGTGTACTGGTACATGCTCTTGGACATGAGCCCGCCGACCTGGATGGGCGGAGGGTTCTGCATGTACGCGCGGATACCTGGCACCTGGGCCAGCTTGGGACGCAGGGCCTGGATGAGCTCGTCGGCCGACAGCTTGCGCTCCTTGCGCGGCTTCAGCTTAATAAACATGCGCCCGGTGTTGTTGCTCGAGCCGCCGCCGCCGCCGCCCACGGCCGACATGAAGGACTCGACGTTCGCGTCCGCCTGGACGATCGCCGCCAGCTCCTTCTGATGGCGGACCATGGCGTCGAACGAGATACCCTCCGCGGCCTCGGTGCTGACCATGATCCGCCCCGCGTCCTCGCTGGGCAGAAAGCCGGTGGGCATGATCTTGAACAGGTATAGGGTGCCGGCCAGGATCGCCGCCGATATGACCATCGTCGTCGCCCGGTGGCGCAGCACGCGTTGCAGCCCCCAGTCATAGACCGCCAGCACGCCCTGGAAGAACCGCTCCGAGACTGCGTACACGTGCCCGTGGTGCACCGTGCCCGGCGGCCGGAGAAAGCGGCTGCACAGCATCGGCGTCAGGCTCAGCGAGACCACGCCGGACACGAGGATCGCCACCGCGATGGTGACCGCAAACTCGTTCAGCAGCCGGCCGACAATCCCGCCCATGAACAGCACGGGGATGAACACCGCGACCAGCGACAGGGTCATCGAGACGATGGTGAAGCCGATCTCGCGCGACCCGCGTAGGGCCGCCTGGTGGATGCTTTCGCCCAGCTCCATGTGCCGGACGATGTTCTCGAGCATGACGATGGCGTCGTCCACGACGAAGCCCACGGACAGCGTCAAGGCCATGAGCGACAGGTTGTCCAGGCTATAGCCCAGCAGGGCCATGACCACGAAAGTGCCGACCAGCGACATCGGCATCGCGATGCTGGGGATAATCGTCGCCCGCAGGTTGCGCAGGAACAGGAAGATCACCATGACAACCAGGCTGAGCGTTAGCCAGAGCGTGAACTTCACGTCGTTGACCGAATTGCGGATCGAGACCGACCGGTCGTACAGCTCCTGGATGGATACAGACGCCGGCAACTGCTGCCGGAACATGGGGAATAGCTGTTTGATGGCATCCACGACCTCGACCGTGTTCGTGCCCGGTTGGCGCTGGATGGCCAGGACCACCGAGCGCTCGCCGCTGAACCAGGCGGCGGTCTTGTCAACCTCGACGCTGTCGATGACGCGGCCCAGCTCCGCGAGATGAACCGGGTTGCCGTTGCGATAGGCGACGATCAGGCGGCGATAGGCGGCCGCGTTCAGCAGTTGGCCGCTGGCCTCGATCGTCAACGCCTGGTGCGGGCCGTAGAGCGTCCCGGTCGGGAGGTTGACGTTCCCGTCCTCGATGGCCCGTGCGACTTCGTCGATCCCGATCTGGCGCGCCGCGAGCTTCTGCGGGTCGAGTTGGACGCGGACCGCGAATTTCTGGGCCCCGTACACGTTCACCTGGGCTACGCCGTTGACCATCGAGATGCGCTGCGCCATCAGCGTGTCGGCGTATTCGTTGAGCGTGTACAGCGGCACCAACTGCGACGTCAGGGCCAAGAATAGGATCGGCTGGTCGGCCGGGTTGACCTTGCGGTAGGACGGCGGGGTCGGCATGTCCGGCGGCAGCCGCCGCCCGGCCCGCGCGATCGCGGCCTGCACGTCCTGGGCCGCGGCGTCGATGTTCCGGTTAAGCGCGAACTGGAGCGTGATCTGCGTGCCGCCCAGCACGCTGGACGAGGTCATGGAGTCGATGCCGGCGATCGTCGAGAACTCGCGCTCGAGCGGCGTGGCCACGGAGGACGCCATCGTCTCCGGGCTGGCACCGGGCAGATTGGCGGATACCTGGATGGTCGGGAAGTCTACGTTCGGCAAATCGCTGACCGGCAGCGTGCGGTAGCTCATGACGCCGAAGACCAGAATCCCCAGCATCACCAGCGTCGTCATGACCGGCCGGCGGATGAAGATTTCGGCGATATTCATGAACGCGCTTCCTACGAGGTCGGCGCGGTCGCCGGGCCGTCCTTAATGCTCACTTTGACCCCCGGCACCAGCCGCAACTGGCCGTCCGTGACGACCGTGTCCCCGGCCTCGACGCCGCGCTGTATGACTGTCCGGTTCTCCAGCACCAGACCCACGGTCACCGGCCGCATCTCGACCGTCTGGTCGTCTTTGACTACGAAAACGTACTGGCCGGACTGTCCGGTCTGCACCGCCTGGGAGGGCACGACGATCGCGCCCGGCTCGGTCGTCAGCGTGAGGACCGCGCTGACGAACTGCCCCGGCCACAGCCGCCGTTCCTCGTTGCCAAACGTCCCTTTCAGCAGGATCATCCCCGTCGTGCGGTCTACCTGATTGTCGATAAATGTCAGCTCGCCATGCTCCGGCGGCCCTTCATCTTGCGGAATGGTCGCCTCGACCGGCAGATGGCCAGCCGCTTGGTACCTCTTGATCTGGGCCAGGTTCTGCTCCGGGACGGAAATGGCGACGTAGATCGGGTTGATCTGGTTGATGACCACCAGCGCCGTGTCGTCGGCTTTCACCACGTTGCCCATGTCAGCCAGCCGGCCGCCGGTTCGCCCGTCGATCGGCGATACGACCGAGCAGTACTCCAGGTTCAGGCGGGCTTGCGCGACGGCCGCTTGGTCGGCGCGCACGGTGGCTTGGGCCGAATCGGCCGCAGCCTGACTCCGGTCGTACTCTCGTTGCGCCGCCACGTGCTCCTGCAACAGGTTGCGTTGCCAGGCGGCTTCGTCCGCGGCGTCCTTGGCGAGGGCGATGTCGCGCGCCAAGGTACCCTCGGCCTGCGCCAAAGCGGCCTGATACGGCCGGGGATCGATGTTGAACAGCGGCTCGCCCGCCTTAACGTCTTGCCCCTCCGTGAAATACACGCTCATAATCTGTCCGGCCACCCGCGGCTTGATCGTCACCGTGTTGTAGGCTTCGACCCGGGCGATCGCACGGATTTGGACGGGCATGTCCTCCCTGGTCGCCGTGCCGACCCTAACCGGCACCGCGCCCGCCGCGGGACGCTGCCCCTGACCCGCAGCGGTTCCGGGTTTGGAGCACGCGGGCAGCGCCAGCACGAGGGCCAATAGGACGACCAGACGAGTGGCATGTGGCTTGCGGATCATGACGCACGCGTCCCCGTGGTTTGCACAAGGTTCTCCATAGCGCCGACCGAGAACTCCACGATGTGGTCCGCGAGGCATTCGACGTCGAGCATACAAGCGGGCAGTTGTCCGTGCAGCCGGGCCAGCACATGCCGGGCATGGTGATAGTGCAGGCATTGGCCCAGCACGCTGTTCGCGCACAGCCACACCCGCTCTTCTGATGCCGCTGACCCCAGGAGAGCCCGCACGATGTTGAGCAGGAGCTCGTAGCGCGGGCGGGTCGAGTCCTCGATGAGCGCCCCAAAGGCGGCGGTCGGCTCGACCATCTCCCGCACCATCAGCAGGCTGTGCCAGGCCGGCCGGCCCGGATCGAACAAACGCAGGAGGAAGCTGCGGACGAAGGCATGCAGCCGCTCGTGCGGCGTGGGGTCCGGCCCCAGCCCCAAAGTGGCCGGGTATTTTTCGTGTGCCTCGCGGTGCGATTCCCGCAGCACGGCCGCGTACAGCGTTTTTTTATCGCGGAAGTGGTAGTTGACGGCCGCGATGTTCGCTCCGGCCTTGCGGCAAATCTCCCGCACAGTCGCCCGCCGGAAGCCGCGCTCGGCAAAAACTCCGCCGGCGGCGTCCAGCAGACGATGTCGCGTATCTGGCTGATGCTCCGGACGGTGCACAGCGTGTAACCGACACAAGGCGATCGTTTCAAGCGCTGATTTTAAGCATCTGTTTGCTCCCGTCAAGCTCGCACTACATTGGGGCCCGGAAAGCCAGTGGAGAACGATGTGTACACGGGAAGGGTTTTTTATGTTGAATTCTTATCAGACTCGTGTTAACCTGTAATTGCCGCACGGGTCAATCGGGAGTCCCGTGCGGAAGGTGACTGCGCTCTCAACCGCGCGAGTTGCCCTCGCGCTCTGACTTCGGCACCTCACGCTCTGGAGGAAAGAGAGATGTCCACGAGGAGTCAATTCCGCAATCGTTTTCCACTTGCGCTGGTTGCGCTGTCCGGCACCGTGCGCGGGTTAATGAAGCGGCGGGCACGCGCCGGGCTCGGAGTGCTCGCCGGCTTGCTGCTGGCCATGCCCGCGCTGGCGAGCGACGTGTGGGCGGGCTCCGAATTGTTGCAGACTCCACCCGGATACACGTTCGACGAGCTGTCGGGCAACCCGCTCCCGCCGCCGCGGGAGACCGGCGCCTGCTGCTTCGCCGACGGGCGTTGCGAGGAGTTGACGCAGGCAAGCTGCGCAGCCGCGAGCGGCACGTACCAGGGCGACGGTACGACTTGCAGCCCGATCAATCCCTGCGTCGGGGCCTGCTGCTTCATGGACGGCTCGTGCCAGCAAGTGATTAGCCAGGCTGCGTGCGACGCGCTGGGCGGCAACTACCAGGGCGATGGCACAGTATGCGACCCGAATCCGTGCCCGCAGCCGCCGGAGACCGGCGCCTGCTGCTTCGCCGACGGGCATTGCGAGGAGTTGACGCCGGCAAGCTGCACAGTCGCGAACGGCACGTACGAGGGCGATGGCACAGCATGCGATCCGAACCCCTGCCCGCAGCCGGGCGATGTGGCGCCGGGTTCCGATCTGTTGGAGACCCCACCCTGCTACACGTACGATGACCTGTCGGGCAACCCGCTTCCGGCGGGCTTCTTCCGCTCCAGCCCGCCAGCTTCCGACCCGTGGTCCGGAACCATCAACCTCGAGGGGGCGCCGTTCCCAGTTCCGGGCGCGATGATGGGCGTCGACACCATCGTCGAGCGACTCGACTGGGCCGACCTGCCCGACCGAAACGGCAGTCAGTCCACGGTTCGAATACGGATCGTGGCGTTAAGCCTGGTCAGCGTCGCGCCGATCACCGTCACGTTCGCGAACGGGCAAATGTCGTCCGAGTACGACGTCCAGGTGTGCTTGTCGCAAGGGGCGACGCAGCCCGAAGGCTGGATGACTATCACACACCTGCGGCAGCAGGGCGGGCTGTTCGATTCATCGCTCCCCGTCATCCCCAGGCTGATCTTCACCAAGCGCGATCCGAATGACCCGAATGCCCCGGGGGAGAACTCACTGATCCTGGATGATCCGAATGATCCGGCCCTGTGGTTCGACTTCCGCGTCCTCGGGGGCTGCTGGGCGCACGAGGACCCCTTCGGCTGCCTGTACACGACCCCCGGCGGATTCGCGGACCATGACTGCGACCCGAACACGCCGGAGATCTACTTCCCAGAGTCTTCGCCATTCCCCAACGGATTCTTCCCCGGGATTCGCTGGTTCCCGCCCGCGGGGCCCTGCAAGAAGCTGACCCCTGAACAACAGGAGTCGGCCAAGCACGGGATTATGCCCGCGGAGGACCCCAACTGCGCCGCGGTCATCATGTGCGACGACCAGGATTGCAACTACAACGGGATCCCGGATGGGTGCGAAGTTCCGCCGATCTGCCAGGGCCCGGGTTGCAGCCAGGACTGCAACGGCAACCTGATCCCGGATGAGTGCGACATCGCCAGCGGCACGAGCGAGGATTGCAACAGCAACGGCATCCCGGATGAGTGCGACATCGCCAGCGGGTACAGCGAGGATTGCCAGTGGGACGGCATCCCCGATGAATGCCAGCTCGAGGACAACGACTGCAACGCGAACGGCATCCCGGATGAGTGCGATATCGCCAGCGGTACCAGCCAGGACTGCAACGCCAACGGCATCCCGGACGAGTGCGACATTGCAAGCGGCAGCAGCGAGGACTTGAACGGAAATGGCATTCCCGATGAATGCGAGGGTGCCTGCTGCATCGCGGGCCAGTGCACGCAGCTTGCGCAGGCGCAGTGTCAGCAGCTTGGCGGCTGGCATATGGGAAATGGAACGGCGTGCGCCCCGGATCCTTGTCAGCTACCCGCAGCCCAGAAGGGCGTAAAGGTAGATTACTTTCCTGCGCCCGATCGGGATTACGACGGCAGCATGGGCCGGTTCGAAGCCAGCTGTCCGCCCTGCCACCTCAGCGACCCGAATGACCCTAACTCGCCGCTTGTACGCTTCGATCCTGATGACACGGCATTCCCTGACGAGGACAAAGACAACGACGGCGATCTCGACTGGTTTTTGGGTAAGGCGTACTTCTCGGAGAAGTTGGCGCCGCAGCCGGAGGACGAACTGGACCTCACGGTCTACGTGTGGTGCGTCAACGGAGACGTAGGGCCGGGGCATCACTTTACGTATGAGATCGTAACCAGCACGAATAGCGAGGCTGACCCTGGGCCGCCGGCGGTGCCCTTTGGCAATGAGGCCCTCTGCCCCTATTTCTGGGGGCAGAATCTGAGCTCGGGCTTTGAGAACATCGAGGGCGGGGCGAAGAAAATGCCCGACGAAATTGACCGCATCGTTCGCAACCCCCACAAGCCGGCCGAGCCGGGCGACCCGAACGACCCGAATAGTGTCAAATACGAGGACTGGAAGTGGACTGTCTACAGCAAAAAACCGGACGGTACGTATGTCAAGGGGATAATTAAGGAAAAACACGACCCGAACGACCCGAATAACACGTCTTATGTATTCCAGGGGGAGTTCAAGATTCCTACCCCCGAGAACGGTTTCGTGTCTAGCGATGTCTTGAACGACCCGAAGACCCCCGAGGACAAGGAGAAGAAGAGGCTAATCGTGGAGCAGTTTGAGAAGGAGAAAACGCGCCACGGTACGCACAAATGGCCAAAACGTCTAGACGGGTCCGAATGGCTTTCGGTTGACGACTCAGACGGGGATGGTGTCACCGGCGGCAGGGACAACTGCCCGGGGTTGTACAATCCCGACCAAGCTGACAGCGATTGTGACGGTGTTGGCGACGCCTGCGATATCTGTTTGGAAGTGTACAACCCTGCCCAAGAGGACTGTAATCAAAACGGAGTCGGCGACGCGTGCGAATGGGGTGGAAGCACCCCAAGTCTTTACGAACTGGCTCCCGCGCTGCTCGTTCCCGACGCGCACTTGTCCGGCGCTGCCAGCACCATCGTGGTGCCCGATGGTGGTGTGATTGCTGATCTGGACGTCGAGCTACAGGTGGACCACCCGAACCAGGGCGATCTGATCGTGATTCTGGCGCACAACGACACGACGATCTACCTCGTCGACCGTCCGGGGACCTCTTACGCCTGCCGCGCTTCGACGAATGGGTATTCGGCGGATGACTTTGGCAGCCCCGGTTCTCCTCTACGCCTCGACGACTGTGCCGCCACCATGGTTGACTGCTACGATGGCACAGGTACTGGGATCGATGGTTTCAGCGGGCCAGTCCACGCGAATCGGGCACTCGCGGTGTTCTGCGGGATGAACAAAGCCGGCGAGTGGACCCTGACCGTAATAGACGCTGCGCCCGGCAACACAGGCACGCTCAACTACTGGTCGCTTCGTTTTGAGCAGTTGGTGATGCCGCCGGACTGGAACGGAAACGGTGTGCCCGATGAATGCGAGGGAGCCTGTTGCCTGTCGAACGGAGAATGCCTACCGGAAGTCTCCGAAGCGCAGTGCTTGGGCCAAAGCAGCGTCTGGCAGGGAGCGGGTTCGACGTGCGATCCGAACCCCTGCGAGGCGTACTACTGCCTCGGGTCCGGTGGCTGCGATGAGTACATCGCCAACGTGCAGATCGACGTCATCAACAATCCGACGCCCTGCACGAACTACGGCGATTACACGGCCCTCGGGCCGGCGACGCTGGCCTACGGCGTGGGCACGGCCCTCACCGTGACGAACGGCAACCCGACTTGGACCGCCGATACGTGCTCGGTGTGGATCGACTACAATCATGACTATGTATGGGATGATACCACCGAGTTGGTCGGCGATATCCCAGGTGTCGGGCCGTACGTCTTCACGATTACGCCGCCCATTGCGGCGCTGTCCGGGCCGACCCGCATGCGTATCCGCATCGACTACGCGAACGGCGGCCCTGACCCGTGCGGGGCCACAAGCTTCGGTGAAGTTGAGGATTACACCGTCAATATCGTGCCGCTGTGCGTCGGCGACCTGAATTGCGACGGGAACATCGACTTCGGCGACATCAACCCGTTCGTCTTGATTCTGACCAACCTGCCGGCGTGGCAGGAGGTGTACCCGGGTTGCCCGTGGCAAAACGGCGATATTAACGCCGACTGTGCCATCGACTTCGGCGACATCAACCCGTTCGTGGCGCTGATAGTGCAGTGCGCCAGCGGCTGTCCGTGCCCTGGACCCACCGCGCGCCCGTGAGACATGGCCTACGTGGCGGGCGGCCATAGTAGGAACGGGTGATTCTTTGCGGCTTGGGTAGCTGATCAGGCAATCCGAGCAGGCCGACGTGTGGCATCGGCGGCCTACGACCCGCGCGGAGGAGTCTCCTGGGCGGTCGTGGCTGGCGGCCTGGCCGGCGACAGGAGCGAAGCCACGACCGCGGTGGCCAAGACCAAGGCCACGATGCCCAACGAAATGCCCGGAGAGAGTCGGTAGTTGAAGATCGGCTCGGTGACCATCTTGACCCCGATGAAGACGAGCAGCACACCCAGCCCGTGCGAGAGGTAGTGGAACATCTTCATAAACGCCGCGAGGACGAAGTACAGCGCCCGCAAGCCGAGGATGGCCAGGATGTTTGACGTGAACACGATGAACGGGTCGTGCGTGATGCCGATCACGGCCGGAATCGAGTCCAACGCGAACATCACGTCCGTCATTTCGAGGAAGACGAGGACCAGCAGCAGCGGGGTGGCCAGCAGCCGGCCGTCCACGCGGGTGAGGAACCGGCCACCCTCGTAGTGCGCGCTCACCGGCAGCACCCGCCGGAGAAGCCGGAGGACGGGGTTCTTCTCCGGCTGGACCTCCTTCTCCGCCGCCAGGCCGAGCTTGATGCCGGTGAAGATCAGAAAAGCGCCGAAAACGTAGATCATCCAGTGGAACTGCTGAATCAGCCACAGCCCGCCGAAGATGAAGATCGCGCGGAAGACCAGGGCGCCGAGAATGCCGTAGAAGAGCACTCGGTGGTGGTAGGTCGCCGGCACCGCGAAATAGGTGAAGATCACCGCGAACACAAACAGGTTGTCCACGCTGAGTGATTTCTCGACCAGGTAGCCGGTCAGGAAGTTGGCGGCGACGTGCAAGCGTTCGCTGGGGGGGTACGAGCCGAGCCAGCCCCGCCAGAGTGCCAGGTTGAACAGGAGCGCAACGAGGATCCACATGGCGCTCCACAGCAGGGCCTCTTTGAACTTGACCTCATGCGACCGGCGGTGGAACACGCGGAGATCGACGGTCAGCATGACCAGCACAAAGGCGTTGAACCCAACCCACCACGTCCAGCTTTGTTCCATGCTGCTCGCTCCGACCGGAAAGGCGGCATTCTAGTGCAGAGCCTCATCGAAAACAGCACATAAGCTGGGTGGGGTGGGCGTCCCGGGGCCGTGACAGAATCGGCGGGCCCGTAGCGGCCGGGCTCTGTCCCGGCCGTAGTTGGACGTGTGGCCTACCCCGGCCGGGACGGAGCCCGGCCGCTACACCGCCATGGGCGCACCCTGCCCAGGCGACGCCCGCCGATTCTGTCACGGACCCGGGCGTCCCGCCCGCCTGGCTAGCGGGCAAGAGGCCCGTCCCACCGGCGTCCGGCCCTTGCCCCGCCGGTCGAATTCGGCGATCGTGTCGCGTCGGCCTGAGACCTCAGGCCGATTAACAGAACCCGCCACGTGAGTGGCGGGCCGCCGCCGCCCCGCTCCCGGCGCGCCGGGACGGGCGGGATTCTGATAGGCGCTCTTGGCGCCTGGCACAGGATGTCTGCATGGAAGCCGTCCAGTTCTTGATCGACGTGTTTGTGCACCTGGACAAGCACCTCGATACCGTCATTGGGAACTACGGCGCGTGGACTTACCCGATCCTCTTCGTGATCATCTTCGCCGAGACGGGCTTCGTGTTCACGCCGTTCCTGCCCGGCGATTCGCTGCTGTTTGCGTCGGGCGCCCTGGCCGCCCGCGGCCTGCTGAACGTCTGGCTGGTCTTCGTGCTGCTAGGCGGTGCCGCGATCTTGGGCGACACGGTGAACTACTGGATCGGCAAGTACCTCGGCGATTACATCCTGAAGCGTCATTCCCGTTGGATCAAGAAAAAGCATCTCGACCAGACGCACGCCTTCTTCGAGAAGTATGGCGGCAAGACGATCATCATCGCGCGCTTCGTGCCAATCGTGCGGACGTTCGCACCCTTTGTCGCCGGCCTGGGGGCGATGACCTACAGCAAGTTCCTGGCATACAACGTCATCGGCGGCGTGGGCTGGGTTGTGCTGTGCCTGGGCGCGGGCTACTTTTTCGGCAATCTGCAGGTGGTCAAGGACCATTTTTCGCTGGTGATCATGGCGATCGTCCTGATCTCGATTATGCCGGCGATCTTGGGGTACATCAGCACGCGGGCCCAGGCCCGGCGCGGAGCCGCGCCGGCCCCCGAAGAGCCGCGCGCTTAATGCCCTGCGCGTCGCCCAATCCGAGCCGTGACCGGCAGGGAGCGGTCGGGCCAGACCCAGCGGGCGGGCGGTGCGTAGCCGGGCGGTGTAAGCCCCCGGTAAAGGATCCCTGGTGCGAGAATCCTTTCTCGCACCCACTATCGCGGGAATCCCTTCCGGCTCCGGCGCCCGGCAGCGCACGCCCCAGCGGGGCGCCAGAGGTTAGCCGGGCGGCGTAAGCCCCCGGTGAACGGTCAAGAAACAACCCAGAGCCCCAGCGATGGGCCGTGTGTAGCCGCCGACCCCCGTGTCGGCCGCTACCGTGGCGTTCGGCGCCTCGCCGGCCGTCTGGTTGACCACTGGGCTTCGCACGCGTGCCGCACGGCCACCGTGCGCGCCCGTCCGCTGCCGCGAATGCCGAGAAAACCCATGCTCTCCGCTTGCTGTCGCGGTTGTTTTGCGTCATAGTACATTGGTACTGCGGGGCCTGTGGCTCCCGCATTTCGAAAGGGGTGATGACATGAGCGCAAGAGCGTACGTGCCGGGATCGGTGCGGACAGGGTCCGCACAGGTTGTCTGTTCATCCTCTGGCCCGAGGAAACGACGGGATGTTCTGCTGTTGGGATTGATCCTGGGCTTGGCACTGGGCGCGGCAGACGCCGCGGTCACATTCCAGGAGGTTGGGCAGTGGGGCGGTTATACCAGCGCGGTCGCCGCGGCCGGTGACCTGGCCTGCATCGGCGCGGCGGGGCGACTCATGGTATTTGACGTCTCGGGTCCAGCCGGGCCGATGCTCCTCAGCCAGACGCCGCTGGAGCACGGTATCGGCGCCATCGCGATGGCGGGGCCGTATGCGTTCGTGGGTGACGGGTGGGGCTACCTGAACGTGTACAATCTCAGCGACCCCACCAGCCCAGTGAAGGTCGCCACCTATGATACGAACAAGTATTTCGCGGACATTGAGCTGGTCGGCAACCTGGCGTATATCGCCGGCGAGTACGACGGCGTCTTCATTCTCGACCTGACCAACCCGCTAGCGCCCGTCCTGCGCGGCTCAATCGACTACGGGCAGAACGCAGTCGGAATTGCCGTGGCGGGCAATTACGCCTACGTCGCCAACGAGTATGGCGGTTTCGCCGTCCTGAACGTGTCCAACCCGAACCAGATCACGCTGGTCACGCTCTACGACACGCCCGGCAACCCGGTGGGCGTGGCGGTCAGCGGTAACTACGCGTACGTGGCCGATGAGGACAGCGGCCTCACCATCCTCGACGTTTCCAATCCCCAGTTGCCGACGCTGGTGACGACCTGGCCGCACGACGACAGCATCGAAGACGTCGTGGTGGCCGGCAATTACGCTTACCTCGCGGATGATTGGGACGGCCTGAGCGTGCTCGACATCAGCACGCCGAGCCAGCCGGTATTGGTCGGTTCCGCTCCAGCCGGACGTTACGAGACGAAGCTGTCACTGTCGAATGGACGCGCGTCATACATCGCCCGCGACGGGCTGTATCTCATCGATGTAACGGATCCGACCCAGCCGGCCTTGCTCGGGAGCTACCGGATGGCCTGGGAGGCCGACGCCGTCGCGCTCGATGGCACCCGCGCCTACGTGGTCCAGCACTGGGACGCCGTGTACATCGTCGACTTGTCCATCCCGGAGGCGCCGGTCACGCTGGGCCAGATCGACCTGAATTGGCCAGAGGATGCGGCCGCCGACGGCAACTACGCGTACGTGGTGGGTAGCAGCAAACTGTATGTGTTCGACGTGTCCAATCCGGCGCAGCCGGTTCAGGTGGGCGCCTGCGCTGTACCGGGTTCCCTCAAGGGCGTGGTCCTCGATGCCGGCCGGGCCTATGTATGGACCTCCGCGGGCATGAAGATCGTGGACATTCAAAACCCCGCGGCGCCCGTCGTGTTGGGCGGCTACAACCTCGGCGGAATCTCTGACCTGAAGGTGGTCGGGTCCCACGCCTATGCCTCCACCGGCACCATCGGCCTGGCGATTCTGGACGTGTCGAACCCCGCGCAGCCGGTTCTGGTCGGGCAGGTTTCGCAGGGCGGCACGGCGTATGACGTCGCGGTGCAGGAACCCTACGTCTACGCGGCGGCCGCCCTCCACGACTTGCTGGTAGTCGATGCCACCAACCCCGCGGCGCCAGCGGTGGTGGGCACGTTCGATGCCACGCTCACCCCGGAGCACATGGCCTTCCGCGCCGGCTACGTTTTCCTGACCGACTACGACCTGCTGCTGGCAGTGGATGTCCGCCAACCCAGTGCTCCCATCGCCGCCGGGACCTACGATAACTGGACTGAATATGAAGAGCTGGCCCCGATGGGCGACCACCTGGTCACCGCGTCGTTCTGGGACGGGTTGAGGATCTACAAGACGAACCTGCCGCGCGCGGGCGACATGGACTGCGACGGCACGGTCGGCTTCGGCGACATCAACCCGTTCGTGCTGGCGCTGTCGAACCCGAGCGCGTACCACGCCGAGTTCCCGAACTGTCCGATCGACAACGCGGACATCAACTTCGACGGGAAGTTCGATTTCGGCGACATCAATCCATTCGTCGCGTTGCTGACCGATTCGCCCTAGGCCGCTGGCTCGCTCGGCATGTCGGGATCGCCCGTCGCGCAGCGACCCAACACGGCGTGCGGCTGATATTCCCCGGTCAACTGCCGTACACTTGCCAAAGACCGGAGCGCGAGGCAAAACAGGAATTGTCGCCCGCCGGATCGTGCGACCCGGGGGCGTCGAATCGAATGAAAAGGGGTAACAGATGCGAACGCAAGGCTACACATCGGTCGCAGTGTGGGTCCGACCCGCAGAACCTGTTCCTCTGTTCGGCGCTGCGTGGAGACGCGCCGCCGGCGTCCTGGCGCTGGGATTGGCCTTGGGCCTGGCGCTTGGTGCGGCAGACGCCACAGTCACCTTCCAGGAAGTCGCCCGCTGGGGCGGAGCCACCTATACCGTGGCTGCTGCCGGCAGTATCGCCTGCTCAGGCCTGAGCACTGGTCGCCTCGCAGTATTCGACATCTCCGGTCCCGCCGGGCCGCTGCTGCTCAGTGAGGTGCAGGTTTCAGAGGATTACATCATCATAACGGCGCTGCTGGGGTCGTACGCGCTCTTGGGCGACGGCCAGGGCGTCCTGTACGTGTACGATCTCGCGGACCCAACGCACCCGGTAAAGGTCACCACCTATGCCACGGGCAAGGATCTCGCGCACACCAAGTCGGTCGGCAACCTGGCCTATATCAGCGCGTGGGACGACGGGTTCTTTATCCTTGACCTGACCAACCCGCTCGCGCCCCTCCTGCGCGGGTCGCTCCTCGGCCCATGTTGCGGCGCGGTGAGCGTGTCCGGCGGCTACGCGTACGTGACCGACTGCGATGGCGGCTTCTTGGTCCTGGACGTGTCGGACCCGGACCTGATCACGCTGGTCGCGGTATGCCCCCTGCCCGCCGACTCGCTTGGCATAGCGGTGGATGGAAGCTACGCGTACGTAGGCGATCGGTACAGCGGCCTTGTCATTTTCGACGTTTCCAATCCCCAGGTGCCGACACTCGTGACGACGTGGCCGTATAACCACCCCCTCTGGGACAGCGCCGTGGCTGAAGGTTACGCCTTTATCGCCGATGACTGGGGACACCTGATCGTGCTGGACGTCACCACGCCCAGCCAGCCGGTCCTGGTCGCTTCCCTCTCGGCTGGCTTCTGCGGAAACGACATGGCCCTGTCAGCGGGGCGGGTTTCCTTCGCCGCCGGCGATGCGCTGTCTCTGATCGACGTGGGTGATCCGACGCAGCCGGTCATGCTGGGGAAATACAAAGCCGTCCTCGAGATCAGGGCCCTCATCCTTGACGGCCCTCGCGCCTATGTGGTCGACGACTGGGGCGGCGACGTGTTCATCGTCGACTTGTCCGCCCCGGAGGCCCCTATCGCGGTGGGCTCGATCAGCATTGGTGGGCACGCCTACGACGTCGCCGCAGCCGGCAACTACGCGTACGCGACGGGTAACGGCAGTCTCTATGTGTTCGACGTCTCCAATCCGGCCCAGCCCGTTCAAGTCGGCGTCTGCTCCTCAGGTTACGCCTATCGGATCATCTTCGACGCGGGCCTGGTCTATATCTGGACGTCTGCCGGCCTGGGGATTGTGGACGTGCACACACCCACCGCTCCAACCGTACTCGGCAGTTACATCCTCGGTAACATCTATGACGTAAGAGTGCTCGGCTCGTACGCCTACGCCGCCAACGGCACCATTGGCCTGGCGATCCTCGACGTCTCCAACCCCGCCCAGCCGACGCTGGCCGCACAGGTTTCGCAAGGCGGCACGGCGTACAGCGTCGCCGCGCAGGAATCCTATGTCTACCCCGCGACCGCGCTCTACGATCTGATGGTGGTCGACATCACCGACCCCACCGCGCCGCTGATCCTGGGCACGTACAACGGCGCGCCCACCGACCACGCGGCCTACCGCGCCGGCTATGTCTTCCTATCCGGATATTCCAGCCTTTGTGCCGTGGACGTCCGCCAGCCCACCGCGCCGGTTGCTGCGGGCAGCTACTACGATGGCTCGCTGAGGTACAACGACCTGGCGCCGATGGGCGCGTATCTCGTGACCGCGACGGACTGGGACGGACTCCTGATCTACAAGACGAACCTGCCGCGCGCCGGCGATATGGACTGCGACGGCACGGTCGGCTTCGGCGACATCAACCCGTTCGTGACGGCGCTGTCGAACCCGAGCGCGTACCACGCCGAGTTTCCGAACTGTCCGATCGACAACGCGGACATTAACTTCGACGGGAAGTTCGATTTCGGCGACATCAATCCGTTTGTCGCCTTGCTGACAGGACGCCGAAGCGGCGAGTAAGCCATAGTGGCCGCGGCGCTGCTCGGTCTTCGTCGCCGGCAACGCGTAGCGCCAGCGCGCCGCCGTAGCGGCCGACGGCTCGTCGGCCGAGGTGTTTTGGGTAGCGACCAACGTCTCGTTGGCCAAGCTATGTGGCACAGCCGCCCCCGGCTGTGACTCTGTGGCTCCGCCGTGCTACGGACACGCCCCCTGCCCGCCGATCAGCAACTGCACAAACGGATTGATATCGCCGAGCGACTCTTGTCCGCATGTCCCGTCGCCGTTGATGTCGCCATTCTCCGGCGGACAGCCGGGAAACGCGGTCTGCCAGCCGTCGAAATCAGACAGGTGCGCCACGAACGGGTTGATATCGCCGAAGTCGATCTGCCCGTCGCAGTTCACGTCGCCGATGCAGGGGTCGCACGCCCAGCGCGCGAAGTACACGGACACCTGGCCGCCGGCGGTCGCGAAACCACCCCCCGCAATTAACTCGCCGTTGTACACCGCCAGGGCGTTCACATACAGTTGGCCGCAGCTCACCCCGGCGCCCAGCGGCTCCCAGGCATTGCCGTCCCACCGAGCAATGTGCTGGCACGCCACTCCGCCGGCGGTCGCGAAAAAGCCCCCGGCGATTAATTCGCCGTTGTAGACCGTCAGGGCACCAACATAGCCACCGATCCCCGACCCGAGCGGCTGCCAGGTGCTGCCGTTCCAACGGGCGATGTTGCTGCACGCCACGCCGCCCGCAGTCATGAACCAGCCCCCCGCGATCAACGCGCCGTTGTACACCGTCAGGGCACACACTTCTCCATTCATCCCGGACCCCAGCGGCTGCCACGTCGTGCCGTCCCAGCGGGCGATGTGACTGCACGCCACGCCACCGGCGGTCGTGAATTCGCCCCCGGCGATCAACTCGCCGTTGTACGTCGTCAGGGCACGCACAGTGTCGTTCATGCCCGACCCCAGCGGCTGCCAGGCGCTGCCATCCCAGCGGGCGATGCGGATGCACGTCACGCCGCCCGCGGTCGTGAAACTACCTCCGGCGATCAGTTCACCTGCCTGTCCCGGCGCGCCGGGATAGACCGTCAGGGCGGTAACACTGTTGTCCATCCCTGCCCCCAGCGGTTGCCAGATGCTGCCGTCCCAGCGGGCAATATAATTGCACGCTACGCCGCCCGCGATCGTGAACGCGCCCCCCGCAATCAGTTCGCCGTCAAAGACCTCCAGGGCTCCGGGCCAACCGTCCAGTCCGGCCCCCAATGGCTGCCAAATGTCGCCGTTCCACCGGCCGATGTAGTTGCACGGCACGTCGCCGCCGGTGAAATCGCCTGCCGCGATTAGCTCGCCACTGTAGACCGTGAACGGGCCTGCATACGCGATCGTCGTGGACCCCAGCCGCTGCCAGGCGCTGCCGTTCCAGCGGGCGACGCTGTCACACCACACGCCGCCGGCGGTCCAGAAATAGCCTCCGGCGATCAGCTCGCCGTCGCGGACCGTCAGGCTGTTGACCCTTGCGGCACCACCACTCATCCCAGATCCCAACGGCTGCCAGGCGCTGCCGTCCCAACGCGCGATGTTCCTGCACGTCGTGCCGCCCGCGGCCGTGAAACCGCCCCCGGCAATTAGCTCGCCCTCATAGACCGTCAGGCTTTTGACGGTTGGGCTCCCACCACCACCACTCATCCCCGACCCCAGCGGCTGCCACGTGCTGCCGTTCCAGCGGGCGATGTAATTGCACGTCACGCCGCCGGCGGTCGTAAAATCGCCCCCCGCGATCAGCTCACCGTTATAGACCGTCAGGGCGCTCACGCCGGCGTCCGTCCCCGACCCCAGCGGCTGCCAGACACTCCCGTTCCAGCGGGCGATATTGCTGCAGATCACGCCGCCAGCGGTCCAGAAATAGCCCCCTGCGATCAGCTCGCCGTCCTGTACCGTCAGGGTGTTGACACTTGGGCCACCACCACTCATCCCCGAGCCCAGCGCCTGCCAGGTGCTCCCGTTCCAGCGGCCGATATTGTTGCACGCCACGCCACCGGCGGTCGTGAAATGGCCTCCGGCGATCAGCTCGCCGTTGTAGACCGTCAGGGCAGCTACCCCGCCACCCATCCCCGACCCCAGCGGCTGCCACGTCGCGCCGTTCCAGCGGGCGATGTAGTTGCACGGCACGCCGCCCGCAGCTGTAAAGCCGCCTCCTGCGATCAGCTCGCCGTCATACACCGTGAGCGCCCAAACAGCTTCGTTCATGCCCGACGCCAGCGCCTCCCAGGCATTCCCGTCCCAAGCCGCTACAGCGGTCGCCAGGACTTCTCCAGCGACTTTGAACGACCCGCCTACGACGAGCAGCTCCGGCTCCGGTCCCGCACCATCCGGGTCCCATACGGTCGCGGCATACGCCGGGGCATCGGTCCCCGCCATCCCCTCCCCCGGCAGCCAGTCGCACTGCTGGGCCGGGGCCCAAGCCACCCCGCCTGCCAGAAAGGTCACCACCAGCAGCGCTGCCACTAGGTTCCGCCCGCTCATGACCTCACTCCTCTCTGCGGTTCCGCCGAGACGCGATTCGCGGCCCCAAGCCACGTCCTTCGCAGGACCACCACCTGCCGCGAGCACGTGCAGTATACCACAGTCCTGTCGCGCGCAGCCCCCTTTGGACTTGCCCCCGCTAGCCACCAGCCGTCAATCCGCGCCAGAATCCATCCCATGTCAACAATCCGCCCATCGCCCCCCGCAGCGCACGGCTTCGTCACGTAAACTGACAAGTGATGACTGACAACTCATGACCGAGAGTTTCCCGGTGTCTGATAAAACCCCAACCGCGACGCAACCCGCCGAAGGTGATCAACAGGGGGGTGTCAAAACATGATCACCTTGATCACCTTCGAGCCGCACCGTCGAAATGGGGTTTCTGCCCGCGACCGGATGGAAACCGGTCCTACACAAGACGTCCGGTACAGAGCCCGGACGCTACGCGCGGGACTCGGAGCGATTCACGCACGCCGCGATCGCGATGTCGCCGGCGACGTTGAGCGTCGTCCGGCACATGTCCAGCAACCGGTCCACGCCCAGGATGATGCCAATGCCTTCGGCGGGCACGCCGACGGTTTGCAGCACCATGACCACCAGCGGCAAGGAGCCGCCCGGCACGCCGGCGGTGCCGATTCCTGCCAGCACGGCCAGCAGCGCGACCGTGATCTGCTGTGTGAGACTCAAATCGACGCCGAAGACCTGGGCCAGGAACAGGACGGTGACGCCTTCATACAGGGCAGTCCCGTTCTGGTTCGCGGTCGAGCCCACGGTAAGAACAAAGCTCGATATTTCGCGGCGAATGCCGAGGTTGTGCTCGGCGACGCGTAGCGAAGTGGGCAGGGTGGCGTTCGAGGACGACGTCGCGAAGGCCGTCAGCAGCGCCTCGGAGCTGCGGCTGAAGAAGCGTAGGGGATTGAGTCGGGCAAACAGGCCGACGACCAGCGAATAGACGCCCAGGAAGTGGAGGGTCAGTCCGCCGAGCACCGTCAGCACGTACCACGCGAGCGTCTTGAGGATTTCGACGCCGAGCAGCGCGGTCAACGAGAACACCAGGCCGGCGACGCCCAGCGGCGCCAGGCGCATGGCCAGGCCGACGATCACCATCACGGTGTCGTAGATTCCTTCCAGCACGGAAATTAGCGGTTTGGTGCGCTCGGGCGCCAGTGTGAGGGCGATTCCGAAGAGCAGCGCGAAGAACATCACCGCGAGCATTCCGCCGCCGCGCGAGCTGCCGTCCAGGGCGCCGACCATTTCCTGCAAGGGATTCCTGGGGATGATGTCGAGCAGTGTTTCGCGCAGCGGTTTGGCCTGTCGGGCCTGGGCGACCTTCTCCTCCGTCTGGGCGGCATAGCGCTGCCGCAGCGCGGTCCGCTGCTTGTCGCCCAGCCGCAGGCCCGGCTGCAGGGCGTTGGCCATCCCCACGCCGATGGCCACCGAGCAGGCGGACAACCCGACCGTGTAGAGCAGCGTCTTCAGCCCGACGCGCCCCAGCCGGCGTACGTCGCCAATCTCCGCCACTCCCAGCACCAGGGCCGAAAAAACCAGCGGCAGGACCACCATAAAGATGAGCCGCAGGAAGATCTGGCCGACCGGCTCGGCGATGTTCTGCACGACCCATGCCAGCCCGGGGTTGGGCGTACCATCGGCTTGGGCCGGGCACCACGCGTTGGCGATCAGCCCGGCGGCCGCGCCGATTATCAGCCCGATCAGGATTTGCCAATGGAGCGCGAGCCCGCGTCGCCGGGGCCGCGGCGAGACATGCTCAGAAGCCTTTGGCTGATCCATACGCTTCCCGTGTCTGCCAGGTGTGCGAGTCGTCGTGGGTGGTGCGGGCATTTTGCCCGCGAGGTTGGCGGGCGAGACGCCCGCCCCACCCTACCAGTCCGAGAATTCGTTCTCACGGCAGCATATCCGCATTGTCCGGTCCGGGCACGCTTAGGGCATATTTGCCCCCCCGGCCAGTTTGGCCGATGACTGCACCTAGGGCCCTGGTTCGCCGCGCGAATGCGGCGCGCCGAAACTACAGGAGGTCGGTTCGCGTGGACAAAGCGAGCCTGATCGGCAGTCTTATCGGCATCGCCGCCTGCCTTTACGTGGGGTATCGGGCGTCCAACGGCAACTGGGGGATTTTCTATTCGGAAAAGGGCTTCATCATGGTTTTTGGCGGGACCATCAGCGTCGCGCTGATGGCGATGCCGATGGAGAAGCTCAAGTGCGTGCCGGGCTATGTCCGCCGCTTCTTGCTGCACAAGGCCCGGAGCACGACGGAGGTGATCAAGCAGGTCGTAGCGCTTTCGGAGAAAGGGCGGCGCGACGGGGTGCTGGCGCTGGAGTCGGAGATTGGCAAGTTAGATGACAAGTTTCTGGCCCAGGGCCTGAAGATGCTGGTCGACGGCACCGCGCCAGACACGATCGAGACGAGCCTCCGCATGGAATTGCTCTCCATGCAGGAGCGCCACAAGGCCGGCAAGAAGTTCTTCGACCTCATCAAGCTCTATGCCCCCGGCTACGGCCTGGTCGCGACGCTCATCGGGCAGATTGGCATGTTCGGCCACCTCGGCGGCGAGATCGAAGTGATGGGGCACATGTTGGCCGTGGCCGTCGTGGCCACCATGTACGGCACCATTATGGCTAACGCGGTGGCCGGCCCGATGGGCGATAAGCTCGCCCTGCGCTCGTCCGAGGAGATCGTCAACCGGGAGATGATCCTGCAAGGGCTGCTGTCGATCGGGGCCGGCGACAACCCGCGGGTCACGATGGAGAAGATGCTCGCGTTCCTGCCGCACTCGGCCCGCGCCAAGGTCAACATCGCGGCGTGACGTTGCCCGGCGGCCTGGATGAAAGGTGAGCGAGACGGCCATGGCTGACAAGCAAACCGCTGCGGAAGAGTCGGCATCGGCCGGAATGGCCCACCACGCTGCCCCGGCCCGCAGCCACGGCGGCGGCCCGCCGCACGGGCATGCCGAAGAACCGCACGAGGGGGCCCCGGAGTGGTTGATCTCGTTCGCCGACAACGTCATGTTGCAGATGGGTTTCTTCGTGATCCTGCTGGCCCTGGCGATGAAGGGGTCCAGTGCCGGCGGGATGGCGAAGGAGGGCAAGCAGACCTCGGGCGGCGGCAGTCCCACGCCCGAGCAGCTCGACTTCGCGATCGCGGTACGCAAAGCGTTCAATAATCCGGTGGACATCAATTCGGTTGACCTGAACGACCTGCTGCTCGTGCAGCGGTTGCGGCAGCGTGCCGGCGGCAAGAGCGACAGCACGGACGAGGGCCTGCGCGGCAATGAGCACGATGTGCAGTCCATTCGCCGGGCCGGCGCGTACGGGGTGGGCGGTTTTATCCAGTTTGACACGCGCAGTCCGGAGCTGGACGAGTCGGCCAACGGTGCTGTCGAGCAACTGGCCGAGCAGTTTCGGGGCTGTCAGACCGTGCTGGAGATTCGCGGTCATTGCAGTGCGGCGGAGGCCTACGGCCAAGAAGACCGCGGCATGCAGCTTTCCTACGAGCGGGCGCTCGCGGTGGCCAGGGTCCTGGTTTCCAAAGGGCTCCCCTGGAGTCAACTCCGCCTGACAGGCTGCGCGGACAATGAGCGCGTTACACCCACCACCTACGATGAGGCCGGGCACCGTTCCAACCAGCGCGTCGAGGTGATCCAGATCGACCAGGCGGCCGCGGCCGGCGAAGAAGACGCCCCCGGCGCGTCAGCACCCCAGCCTTGAGCGTGGACCCGTTCCCGTCCATGCGCCAGATCGCCCAGCCGGTGCGAAGTTTCACAGTAGCGGCGTGGGGCGGTGCTGCACGCGGGCACAGCGAACGCACGTAACGCCATGCGACGGCGATGGTTATGGTTCCGCACGGCCGCGCCGACGGTGTGGCACGTTGCATGCCCGAAAATCATTCCATACATTAGCGGTTTAATCTCCGCGTGTCCGGCAGAGCCCCGGGTGCGCGGCGGCGATGATGCAACCCACCGGGCACGCGACGCAACGCGGGCCCGAAACCGCAGCTTGGGAGACATAGATGTCCGGCTCCTCACATGGCTCCGCCCATGCGGACACGCTGCCCGCGAAGGTACGCGCGGCCACCGGCGAATCGGTCTTCAACTGCTACCAGTGCGGCAAGTGCACGGCGGGCTGTCCGCTGGCGGCGGAGATGGACTACGCCCCCAACCAGATCGTGCGGCTGCTCCAGCTCGGCTTTCCGGAGCTCGAGGAAGAAGCGCTGCGGGCGCTGTCGATCTGGCTCTGCCTGACGTGCGAGACGTGTGCCGCGCGGTGCCCGAAGGAGGTCGATCTGCCGCGGGTTATGGAGTACCTGCGCCAGGAAGCGCTCCGCCGCGGCCTGGTTCATCCCAAGGCCAAAGACATCCTCGCGTTCCACGAGGCGTTCCTCGATACGATTCGCCGTAACGGCCGGCTGCACGAAGTGGGGCTGATCTCGCTCTACAAGCTGAAGACGTTGCACCTGTTCCAGGATGTGTTGTCAGCCCCGGCGCTGCTGATGCGCGGCAAGCTCAAGCTGCTGCCGCACAAGATCGAGGGCCAGAACGACGTCGAGCGCATCTTCAGCCGCACGCAAGAAAGCAAGGCGGAATAGACATGAAAGTCGGGTTTTTCCCCGGGTGTTCGCTGGAAGGCTCGTCGCGCGAGTACAACGAGTCGCTCCAGGCGATCGCGCCGCGGCTGGGGATCGAGCTGGCCGAAGTGCCGGACTGGAACTGCTGCGGGGCGACTGCCGCGCACAGCCTGAACCACAAGCTGGCCCTCGCCCTGCCCGCCCGCGTCCTGGCGCTGGCCGAGCAGGCCGGCATCACGGAACTGCTCGTCCCGTGTTCCGCGTGCTTTAGCCGGCTGGCCAGCACGCGCGAGGACCTGGTGCGGAACGACGCGCTGCGGGCCGAGATCGCCGGCCTCATCGAGCTGCCGTTCACGGGCCACACCAAGGTGCTCAGCGTGCTCGACGTGCTGAAGCGCTGCGCGAGCAATGGCCTGAAGGAGAAGGTGCGTAGGCCGTTCGCGCACAAGGTCGCCTGTTACTACGGCTGTTACCTGACGCGGCCCAAGGCGATCGCGACCTGCGCGCGGTCCGAAGACCCGCAGGAGATGGACGAGATCATGAAGGTCGTCGGCGCCGAGCCGATCGACTGGGCGTTCAAGGTCGAATGCTGCGGGGCGGGCTTGTCGGTCTCGCGGCTGAGCACGGTGGCCGAGCTGTCCGGGCGGATCGTCGAGGACGCGGTCCATCGCGGGGCCGAGGCGATCGTCGTCGCCTGCCCGATGTGCCATACGAATCTGGACCTGCGGCGGCCGGCCATCGAGCAAAACCGCCACGCCCAGTATTCGATTCCCGTGCTGTACCTGAGCCAGGTGATCGGCCTTGCGCTGGGCCTCGATGAGCGCACCCTCGGCCTGCATCGCCACGCCGTCCCCGTGCGGTTTGCGGGGAGCATCGGTGTCTCGCCGGTACGACAGCCAGAAGCCCTGGTGGCACAGCCGGCCAGCGGCCAGAAGGAAGAGTGACCATGCCGCGGATCGGCGTCTTTATCTGTCACTGCGGAGAGAACATCGCCGGCACCGTCGATACGGCGGCGGTTACGAAGGCCTGCGCCGAGTTGCCCGGTGTCGTGCACAGCATCGACTACAAATACATGTGCTCCGACCCCGGGCAAAACCAGATCAAAGAGGCGATCAAGGAGCAGCGTCTGACCGGCGTGGTGGTCGCCGCCTGCTCGCCGCGGATGCACGAGCCGACGTTCCGGCGGGCGTGCGCCGAGGCCGGGCTGAACCCGTTCCTGTGCGAGATGGCCAACGTCCGCGAGCATTGCTCGTGGGTGCATCCGAAGGAGCCGGCGACAACCGAGAAGGCGATTGACCTGGTACGGATCCTGGTCGAGAAGGTCAAGCGCAACCGCCCGCTGTTCCCGATCAACGTGCCGGTCACGAAGACGGCCCTGGTGCTCGGCGGCGGCATCGCCGGCATCCAGGCCAGCCTCGACATCGCCAACGCGGGGCACCGGGTCATCCTCGTCGAGCGCGACCCGTCGATCGGCGGGCACATGGCTCAGCTTTCGGAGACCTTTCCGACCCTCGACTGCTCGCAGTGCATCCTGACGCCGCGCATGGTCGAGGTCGCCCAGCACCCGAACATCACGTTGTACACGTACTCCGAGCTGGAGAAGCTCGACGGCTTCATCGGCAACTTCAAAGCGACGATCCGCAAGAAGGCCCGCGGCATCGACGAGAAGCTGTGCACCGGCTGCGCCGTCTGCGCGCAGAAGTGCCCGACGAAGAAGATCCCCAGCGAGTTCAACGCCGGCCTGGGCATGCGGACCGCGATCTACGTCCCGTTCCCGCAGGCCGTGCCGAACAAGCCGGTGATCGACCGCGCCCACTGCACGTACTATCGCACCGGCAAGTGCAAGCTGTGCGAGCGTTTTTGCCCGCCCAAGGCCCTGCGCTACGACCAGGAGGACGAGCTCATCGACGTCGAGGTTGGTGCGGTCGTCGTCGCGACCGGCTACGACGTGAAGCCGACCAGCTTTTTCCCCGAGTACGGCTACGGCAAGTACCAGGACATGATCACGGGCCTGCAGTTCGAGCGGCTCGCGTCGGCGTCCGGCCCGACGCTCGGCGCGATCAAGCGGCCGTCGGACGGCAAGACGCCGCAGACGATCGTGTTCATCGCCTGCGCCGGCTCGCGCGATCCGGCCAAAGGGCTGAACTACTGCTCGAAGATCTGCTGCATGTACACCGCCAAGCACGCCATGCTGTACAAGCACAAGGTACACAACGGCAAGGCGTACGTGTTCTACATGGACATTCGCGCCGGCGGGAAGATGTACGAGGAGTTTGTCCGCCGGGCGATCGAGGAGGACGAGGTCGATTACGTCCGCGGGCGCGTCTCGCGCATCTACGAGCGCGACGGCAAGCTGATCGTCAAGGGCGTGGACACGCTGCTGAACGCGCGGCCGGTGGAGGTTGAGGCCGATATGGTCGTGCTGGCAACCGCGATGGTCGCGCAGCACGACGCGGAAGAGATGGCCCAGAAGATGAAGATCAGCTACGACGCTGACCACTTCCTGTCCGAGGCCCATCCGAAGCTGCGGCCGGTGGAGATGAACACGGCGGGCATTTTCGTCGCCGGTGCGTGCCAGGCGCCGAAGGACATCCCGGAGACGGTGGCCCAGGCGTCCGGAGCGGCGAGCAAGGTGGCCGGCCTGTTCTCGAAAGACGAGCTGTCGCGCGAGCCGGTCGTCGCGGTGGTTAACCGCCTGGGACCGCCGCTGTTCTCGACCTGTGTCGGGTGCTTCCTGTGCGAGTCGGCCTGCCCGTACCAGGCGATCGAGCACGAGGAGATCAAGACCCGCGACGGCAAGCTGATCAAGACCGTGGCGAAAGTGAACCAGGGCGTGTGCCAGGGCTGCGGCACGTGCGTCGCGCTGTGCCGCACAAAGTCCATCGACCTGCAAGGGTTCACGAACGAACAGGTGTACGCGGAGTTGGTGGCGTTGTGATTCACCACAGAGGCGCAGAGACACAGAGGAGATACATGTAGGGTGGGCACGGCCCACCAATATCTGTGCTCACGGTGGGCAATGCCCACCCAACTGTTGCTTTATGCTTTCTTCTCTGTGTCTCTGTGCCTCTGTGGTTCTCTTAACGGAGTGCCAACGTGGCGGAGTTTGAGCCCAAGGTCATTGCCTTCGTGTGCAATTGGTGTACGTACGCCGGGGCGGACCTGACCGGCACCAGCCGGATCAAGTACGCCCCGAACGTGCGGATGGTCCGGCTGCCGTGTACCGGGCGCATCGATTTCATGCTGCTGTTGCAGGCCTTCGGGCATGGCGCCGACGGCGTCATCGTCTCGGGTTGCCACCCCGGCGACTGCCACTATACGGCCGGCAACTTCCATGCCCGCCGGCGGTGGATGGTCTTCCGCCGGCTGCTGGATTTCATGGGCGTCGACCTGCGGCGGGTGATATTCTCGTGGGTGTCGGCCGCCGAAGGGGCGAAGTGGGCCGAGCTCGTCAACACGGTCGTCGCGGACGTTCGCAAGCTGGGCCCGTACGAAGCGTTCCCGAAACGACTCGCTGGCCAGCTCAAAACCGTTGAGGTCGCATGATGGAAGCGTTGCAGCAGAAAGCACGGACGCTGCTTCAGAGCGGAGCGGTCAAGGTCGTGATCGGCTACACCGCCGGCAGCGACGCTGAGCGGGCCCGCGCCCTCTTCGTGCGAAACGGGGAGCAGACACAGCAGCTCATCTGGGACGACCGTTGCCGGCAGAACCTGGCCGCCTACCTGATCAAGCCCGAGGTGCGGGCCCTGGGCAAGCCGGCCCTGGTGGCCCGGACGGCGACGCTACGGACGCTGCTCCAGTACGCGGTCGAGAACCAGCTCGCTGACGAAGCGGTGCTTGCGCTGGCCGTCGCGGACGGCCAGGTCGTCGAGCTGCCGAACTTCGCCGCCATCGAGGAATACCTCGCCAAGCAGCCGCGCGGCCTGACGCCCGAGCAGCAGCAGGAGCTGGCGAAGATGGAGGCGTTGCCGCTGGAGGAGCGCTGGGCGTTCTGGTCGGCGGAGCTGCAGCGGTGCGTGAAGTGCTATGCGTGCCGGGCCGCGTGCCCCCTGTGCTACTGTGACCGGTGCATTGTCGAGGTGAACCAGCCGCAATGGATTCCGGTCGCGTCGGACCCGCTGGGCAACCTGGAATGGAACGTCGTGCGGGCGATGCACCTGGCCGGGCGCTGCGTGGATTGCGGCTCGTGCGCCGATGCCTGCCCCGAGAAGATCCGTCTGGACCTGCTGAACCGCGTGGCGGCCCAAGAGGTGCTGACGCACTTCGGCGCCGAGCCCGGCTACAGCACCCGCAAGGATTACGCCCTCGCGGCCTACAAGCCTGACGACAAGGAAGAGTTCATCCGGTGATGAAAGTAGGGCAAACCTCTGGTTTGCAGTAGGACAAACCTCTGGTTTGCCCCGCCACGGTTAGGACTATGAGCGAAACCAGGATTCTTCAGAAAGCGTCGCTCGACGGGCTCTTCGCCAAGCTCACCGCCGCCGGCCGGCGCATTGTCGCGCCGGTGCGTCAGAGTGCCACTGCTCTAGAGCAGTGCCACGCGGAGCGCGTCGAGTTCGAGGAAGTGACTACGGCGCAGAAGATCGCCGCGGACTACATCCAGACGATTCGCCCGCCGAAGGGCGCCTTGTTCCCGCGCTACGAGCAGATGCTGCGGTTCAAGATCGGCGGCAAGGAAGTGCAGGCCGAAGAGATCAAGCCCGAGGCCAAGCCGACCGTGCTGTTCGGGCTGCACCCGTGCGACGCCGCCAGCTTCGCGACGCTGAAGGCCGTCTTCACGTGGGACAGCGGCGACGCGTACTTCGAGCCGAAGCTGGCCCACACGACGGTGATCGGCCTGAGCTGCACGAAAGGCGACGCGTACTGCTTCTGCACCTCGGTCGGCGGCGGGCCGGGCGACACGCGCGGCAGCGACATCCTGCTGACCCCGCTGGATGCGACGAAGTACCTGGCCGAGATTCTGACCGACAAGGGCAAGGCCGTTGTGGCGCTGGCGCCGGAGCTTTTCACGCCGGCCAACGGCCAAGCGGCACCTGCGCTGGCCAAGATCGCGCCGCGCTTCGCGGCGGACAAGCTGTCCGCCAAGCTGCCGGCCCTGTTCCCCAAGGGCGAGATCTGGCTCGAGCAGTCGCTCCGCTGCATCGGCTGCGGCGCGTGCGCCTACGTCTGCCCGACCTGCTCCTGCTTCGACATCCAGGACGAGCGCCAGCGCTATAGCGGCGTACGGCTGCGCTGCTGGGATTCGTGCGGCTTTGGCCTGTTTACCCTGCATGCGTCCGGCCACAACCCGCGTCCCAAGCAGAGCGAGCGCTGGCGGCAGCGCGTGATGCACAAATTCTCGTATCAGCCCGAGCGGCTCGGCGTGCTCGGCTGCGTCGGCTGCGGCCGCTGCTCGCGGTCGTGCCCGACCGACATGAACCTCGCCCAGCACGTGCAGTCTTTGGCGGAGATGCCCGCATGACCACTGTTGCCACCCCCGGTGTCTCCGGCGGACGGAACCTCTACGTCCCCTACCGCATGCGCATCGCCAAGGTCACCGACGAAGCCCCCGGCGTGCGGACCTTCCGGCTCGAATTCATCGACGAGGAAGAGGGCCGCCGGTTCTCGTTCAAGGCCGGCCAGTTCGGCGAGTATTCCGTGTATGGCGAGGGCGAGTCGACGTTCTGCATCGCCTCGTCGCCTACCCGAAAGGGTTACATCGAGTGTACGTTCCGCCAGGCCGGACGGGTGACGTCGGCCCTGGCCGACCGCGATGAGGGCGACATCATCGGCTTTCGCGGCCCGTACGGGAACACCTTCCCGATCGAGCAGTGGGAAGGCCAGAAGCTGCTTTTCATTGCCGGCGGGATCGCCCTGCCGCCGATGCGCTGCGTGATCTGGAATTGCCTCGACCTGCGCGACAAGTACGGCGACGTGACGATCATCTACGGTGCGCGGACGGTGGCCGACCTGGTCTACAAGCACGAGCTGGCCGAGTGGGGCACCCGCAGCGACGTCAAGCTCTTCACGACCGTCGACCCCGGCGGCCAGACGCCGGAGTGGAAGGGTCGCGTGGGCTTCGTGCCCACGATCCTCGAGCAGGTGGCGCCGGCGGCCAAGGACACGATCGCGATCGTCTGCGGTCCGCCGATCATGATCAAGCTGACGATGCCGGTGCTGGCCAAGCTGGGCTTCACGCCGGAGCAGATCTACACGACGCTCGAGAACCGGATGAAGTGCGGCGTGGGCAAGTGCGGCCGCTGCAACGTGGGCAAGGTCTACGTCTGCAAGGACGGCCCGGTATTCACGCTGGCCCAGCTCAACCAGCTTCCGCCGGAGTACTGATTGGGACAAGCCGTCAGCCGGTAAATAGGGACAGTCACCTATTTACGCGGGGAGAAATAGGTGACTGTCCCTATTTATTGGGCTGTGGCGCTACCTCCACGCGGTTCGTGTCGGCCAAGGACCATTTCGCGGGCGCGACCACTCTGGGTACAATGACGATAAGACGCCGCACGGTGGTCGTGGGCGTAGGCTTTTCCTGGAGATGTCAGGCAGAGGTGGAAGGATGCATTGGCGAACCGGCGGCCTGAGAGGGCTGATGCTCATCGTTTGCGTCCAGGCTCTCCCCGCATTCCAAGCCTGGGCCGCTTCCTTGAAAGAGGCCTACGACCTGGCCGGCCCCGCTGCCGGTTATGACAAGTATCTCGTGTTGGAGACGGGAGTTACCTACACGGGGGGCCTCTGGATCGGGCAGACCTTCAACCGCGTCACGGCGGAGTTCGAGGGCCTCGGCGAGGACGTACGGATCGTCGGCAACGGCGCGATTCTCGACCTGCAGGGTCAGGAAATATGCATCGCCTACTGCAGCAACCGGCTCGACATCGACGACTGCGTCATCCTCCACGGCGATATCAAGTTTCGCGGGTACGACGGCGGAGGACTCTACCTCATTCCCGACGGGTCCGTCCGATATGTCACCTTCTACCAGCCCCACGATTACGGCGTCCGCATGTTCCGCGCCGGAGCCGGCGTCCTGGTGGAGCGGAACATCGTCGTCGATGCGGTCGATACCGGCTGGGATTTCATGTTCCTCACCGGCATCCCCAGTGACTGGCTGCCCACGGGGGCCAACTTCTCCGCCAGTTTGCAGGGCGGCTGGAACCTGTACGAAAACTGGTCCTACCATAGCGACCCTTTGGTGAATGCCGACCCCTTGCGCCATTTCTGCATGCTGTGCGATTACGGCTGAGTCCAGCCCACAGGTTGGGCCAGCGCCGGTTCGGCGCCTTACAACAACATCATCGGGCTTGACCCGCGGTTGACAGACCCGGCGAACGGGGACTACCGCCCCATGCCGGGGTCGCCTGCCAGAGGCTACGGCTGTCAGACCTTCCCGGGCAAGGACCGCGTACCGCATGCCGCTCCGGCATCGCCGGCGATGGCGCATGACCTGGCGCGCCGCGACGTGATCGACGTTTCCGGTCTGATCTCCGTGGATACGGTGTGGGACGCGGACACGGTGCGTGTCGTGGGCGACGTCACCGTGACAGACGGCGCGATCTTGACCATCGTCCCCGGCGTCCGCGTCGAGTTCCAGGACTATTACGCCCTGTATGTCGCCGGGTCCATCGTCGCGGTCGGAACCCCCGCCGACCGGATCCTCTTCACCACGCACGATCCCCAGGATTTCGCCGTGGATCAATCGCACACCGGCTGCTGGAACGGGATTCGCTTCGAGAGCACGCCAGCCACCAATGCCCCCTCGCACCTGGGGTACTGCATCGTCGAGTACAGCAAGGCCACCGGCGGGGGCGGCGGCCTGTACCCCTACGGCGGAGGGGCGGTATCCGCGGTCGACTTTTCCAAGCTCACGATTGAAAACTGCATCTTCCGCAGCAACGTGGCGGACTACGGGGGCGCCCTGTTTTTCTACCGCAACGCCAATCCACGGATCGCCGGCAATCTCATCGTGGACAATCATGCCCTGCAAAACGCCAGTGCGATCTACTGCGCCTACTCCCATCCGCAGATCGCGAACAACACGATTGTCGGGAATCCGATCCATAACGAGGAAAACCCCTACATCGATAGCTGTGCCGTGCTGAACTTCATCTCGAAGCCCGTCTTCACGAACAACATCATCCGGGACAACAACCCGGACGTGGTGTACATGCACACCCAGCTCTGGCACAACAAGGATTACTACACCCACCACAACAACATCGAGGGCTACGAGAGCATCGGCGGCAACATCGACGCCGACCCGCGTTTCGCCGATCCCGACAACGGCGACTATGACTTGTCGTTCCGGTCGCCGTGCATCGACGCCGGGGACAACGCGGCGGCGCCCGCGGACGGTTTCGACCTCGACGGCCGCCTGCGCGTGGCGCGGCTCGTCGTGGACATGGGGGCCTACGAAGTGCCGTTCGGCGATCTCAATTGCGACGGCCGCGTCGATTTCGGCGACATCAACCCGTTTGTGCTGCTGCTCAGTGATCCGGGCGCATGGCAGGCGGCCTATCCGGGGTGCGAGCTGCTCTACGGCGACATCAGTGGGGACCAGGTGCTCGACTTCGGCGACATCAACCCGTTCGTGGCGCTGCTCGTGGGGTGGTAGACGGCCAGCAAGCGCGGGCCGCGTCCTGATTCGCGCTCTTAGAATGGGACGGGTTTGTTCGTACAATACTCCTTGCGGGCGGCGGCGGGTGCCTGCCGCGCCGCGCGTCGCGTGTGGGAACGTGAACACAGTGAACCGTCGTTGCATTGCGCTCGTGCTGCTCGTGGGGACCTGGCTGCCGCCCGCTGCCGCCCAGATCGTGCAGGGTCAGGTGGATGCGGTCGGGTTTCAGGCCGGGAAGTACCCCGTGCTGCGCGCGGGGCAATGGGTCCCGGTTCGCGTGTCCCTGAGCGCTCCAGGTGGGCAGGTCTTCGCCGGCGAGTTGCGGTTCGAGAGTATCGACCTCGACGGCGACCGGGTTGCGTTCACGCAACCGAACGTCGTGCTGAGCGGCGAAGTCGGACCGCCCAAACGATTCTGGTGTTACGCGGTCTGCAACGCGACCAACGAGCTGCCGCCGAACGTGGAGGTGGTCAGCCAGGACGGCGCGCTCGTCGCCGAGCTGCCGCTGCCGGCCCAAACGTTCCCGCCGCCCTCCAACGATCATCTGCTGGTGCTCGACCTCAGCTATCCCACGCTGACCTTGTTGAAGGACCTTGAGCGGACGACGGGGGAAACGGCGGAAAGTCTGCGGCGGTTTTATCGCGACGTTGTGGTGGCCACCATGGCGGCCACGGATTTGCCGGACCGCTGGTGGGGTCTCGAGGCGGTGGATGTCATCGTTTGGGACCAGCCCGATCCGGCGGCCCTGAGCCTCGCCCAGCGCGACGCCCTGCTCGAATGGGTGCGGAATGGCGGACAACTGGTGCTCGGCATCGGGGCGAACTGGGCCGCGCTGCGCAAGAGCGACCTCGCGCCGCTGCTGCCGCTGCAAGGTGAGGGCGAGATCGTGGAGGCGCGGAAGCTCGACGTGTTCTTCAGCCAGGTCACGCTGGAGACGATCCGCGAGTTCAGCAGCCCGATCGCCGTGACCACGGCCCAGCCGACCGAGGACGCGTTCCCGCTGCTCGGCGACTACGGCCCGACGGGCGCGACGATCTGGCTTGTCACCATGCGGTTCTGCGGCGCGGGGCGCGTGGTGGCGACGGCGGCCAGCCTGCGCGACCTGACGGCCGACGTTCCGGTGGACGTGGTGAAGTTCTGCGGGCTGCTCTTTGATCTCAACACGTTTACCAGCGAGTTCGCCAAGAGGTATACAGAGGCGACGTCGTTCGGCAGCCTGCTGGAGCGGACCTGGCTGTACGACGGGGTCGTGCAGCCGATCGCGTTCGGGGCCGCGACGGCCTTGCGCGGCATTCTGGCGTTCCTGTTTGTCGCCGGCTACATCGTCGTTGCGACGATTGCGAGTTGGTCGTGGCTGCGCGGCCGCGGCCTGACCCACTTGAGCTGGACGGTCTTTGCGGGGTTTGCCGTCGCCGCCGGCGCGCTGAGTCTGGGCACGGTGGGGGCGCTGCGCAGCCTGTCGGGCGGCGTGCGGTCGGTGTGCGTTCTGGATCTCGAAGCTGGCTCATCGACGGCGCGTGGGCCGTGTTGGTTCGGATACCGCAGTTCCATCCGGCAGCGGGTCAATCTGGTGCTGGAGGGAGAGGGGAACTTCCTGCGGCCGCTGGCCTCGAACCCGAGAGGCGCTGCCCGTTACGTGACGCCCGCACGCTACGCCGGCTTCCCCGCCCGGGCGGCCCTGGACAACGTGCTGATGCGCGCCACCCTCAAGCAGGTGGAGGGCTTCTGGCACGGCGAACTCAGCGGAAGCATTCGCGGCGACCTGGTCCTGGACCGGCGCACCGGACGGCTGACGGCCGCCAGTTGGATCGCGAATGACCTCCCCGTCGACCTGGCGGGAGCCTACCTGCTGTTCATTGACCCGCGACAAGGCAAAGCCGGCGTGCCTTGGCGCGCCGCCGGCCTGACGAGCATTTACGAATTGCCCGTGGAGGAGGGCGGTACGCCGGACGTGGAGGTCGTGCCGCCGGCGATCAATGTCCTGACGGTGCGGATTCCCAGGGTTCCGGCGGGACAGCAAGTGAGTGGGCTTGGCCAGGCCGACTACCAAAAGGTGGACGAGAACTGGGTGGCCTGGGCCCGCAACAGCAACCGCAAGCGTAGTGAGATGCTCAAGGCGCAGCGGGACCTGCCCACCCTCTGGCACGAGCAGCAGGCGTGGGCCGGCCGCGGGACCTTCGCCTTCCTGCGGACGGGACGCGACGACCCGGTGTCGGCGACGCTGTTGGCGTCGACGCGCAACTACTTCCTGCCCAACCGCGGGGATGACTTCGACGCGGTGGGTACCCCCATCAGCAGCGACGGCCTGCCCGAGCTGGACGTCACCCATTGGCTCACCGGTGGCCGCGAGGGGGGAGTGGCCGTCCTGATCGGCTGGTCCGAAGTCCCAGGTCCGGCGCGCCTGCTGCGTAACGGCCGGCCCCTCGAGGCGGTGGCGGGTCTCACCGTTTACCGCGTCCGCATCCCGATCTACTATGCCGGCAATCCGCCGCACGCCGGCGGCACTGCGTCCCCTGTCTCGCGTGGGGGTTCAGGATGACGGTGATCCAGACAATCAACCTGACGAAGCGCTACGGCAAGCTGGTGGCGCTGAACAACCTGCACCTCAACATCGAGGAGGGCGAGTGCTTCGGGTACATCGGCCCGAACGGGGCCGGCAAGACGACGACGATCCGCATCCTGTCCACGCTGTTGCAGCCGACGTGGGGCGAGGCCCGCGTGTGCGGCCACGTGGTCGGCTACGAGTCGCGGAAGATCCGGCCGCTCATCGGCTATGTCCCGGACTTCTTCGGGGCGTACGAGGACATGGTGGTCCAGGAGTACCTGGAGTTCTTTGCCGCGGCCTACGACATCGTGGGCAAAAAACGCACGCAGATCGTCGGGGACGTGCTGGAGCTGACCGACCTGAGCTACAAGCGCGACGCCCTGGTCGACTCCCTGTCCCGCGGCATGAAGCAGCGGCTGAGCATTGCGCGGGTCCTGTTGCACGATCCGAAGCTGCTGCTGCTCGATGAGCCGGCCAGCGGCCTCGACCCGCGGGCCCGCATCGAAATCCGCGAGCTGCTCAAAGAGCTGCACCGCATGGGCAAGACGATCCTCATCAGCTCGCACATCCTGCCGGAGTTGGCGGACCTGTGCACCAGCATCGGCATTCTCGAGCAAGGCGAGCTGGTGTTTCAAGGCTCGGTGCGCGAGGCGGTGCGCCGCGCCCGTCCCGGCACGACCGTGCAGGTAATCACGCCGGACGACCCGGAGCGGGCCCGCCAGGTGTTGTCCGCATTGCCCAACGTGGTGGACGTGCAGCTCACCGACGGCGCGCTGCTGGTGAGCCTGAGCCAGGAGGCCAGTGACTTCAGCTTCATCGCCGAGGCCCTGCTGGCAAACAAGCTGCGGATTCGCGAGATCAAGCAGGAAGAGGTGAACCTCGAGACGGCGTTCATGCGGCTGACGAAGGGGATCGTACAATAGGGCGGGCACCGCCCACCATTTCGTGGCTTACGCAACCACAATGGCGGGCGGTGCCCACCGTACGCGCTGGCCCGTGTCCGCGCTGTCAGATCACCCGGATTTCCACCTGGTTACCGCCCGCGCGTTTGGCGGCGTACATGAGCTTGTCGGCCGCACTCATCAGCGTATCCGGGACATGCGGGTGGTTGGAAGGTTTCACGCACAGCAATCCGGCGCTCAGTGAGACCCGCGTGGATCGTTCGCCCTGGCGGACGGGTCGGGCGGCCACGTTGAATAACAGACGTTCGATGGCGTCGAGGGCGTCCTGCCGCCCGCACGAGCTGAGCAGGATGACGAACTCGTCCCCGCCCACACGCCCGAGCAGCGCCCCTTCGGGCAGCACGCCGTTCATCTCGGCTACGACCGTCTTCAGGACCAGATCGCCGAACGCATGTCCGAGAGTGTCGTTGACCGGCTTGAACTTGTCGACGTCCAGGTAGCACAAAGCAAAGGCGGTTCCATAGCGCGCGGCCTTGGCGAGCAGTTCCTGGGCGGTGGCGGCGAAGCCTTCACGGTTCAGCACGCCGGTCAGCGGGTCGCAGTTGGCCTTGTCCTCAAGTTTCTTGACCTGCTCGCGCACCTGCACGCCCATCGTGGCGGCATCTTTCAGGAGCTCATTGACGGTACCGACCAGTTGGGTCGTGTTGTCCGCGACCTCTTGCGCCGTGCAAGTGAGCAGTTGGGTCAACTTGGCCTGGGGCGTCTTGCCCTCATTGAAGTACCCGTACAATTGGGTGAACTCCGCCTGGACCTCGGCGACGAAGCGTGCCATGTCGGTCCCCGGCGCATGTTCCTGCAGAAACGCGGCCAGCGTGTCCGCGTTCTCCTGGTTCCAGCCGTTGAGCATGTGCGGCAGCAGGGCGGCGGCATGGGTCGCATCGCGCAGTGGTGTGGCCGCGATAAACTCGGTGAGCCGCTCGTAGTTGTGGTGAAAGGCGACGGTGTCGATGAACAGCTCCGGCAACTCAAGCTTCTGGGCCAAGGCCCGCCCAACCTCCGCGTGGTCGGTGCCGAAGAGCTCGCGTTCCCTCTGGAGCTGCATCTGCACGTCGGCCTCGGTGTCCTGCAGCAGGGTCAGGTACCGCTTCTCCACCGCGTACAGGACGGGCAGCGCGAAGTCCTGGAACAGCCCCGCCACAAAGGCTTCGTCGCCCAGCTTGCCATTGCTCAGGCTCGCGTAGCGCTTGGCTGCGACCGCCTTGGACAGCGACGACTCCCAGAAGGTCTCGGATTCCTGCGGCGAAAGATGAAGCTCGTTATGCAGGCCGGCCATGCAGTAGCTGATCGCCAGGGTCCGCACGGTTCCCAGTCCCAGGAGGTTTACGGCCGTCCGGACGTTGGTGACCTTCGTACGCACGCCGGCCCAGGACGAGTTGGCCAGCGCCAGCAGCTTGCTGCTGAGGGAGCTGTCGGCACTGATCACCTTGGCGTAGTCGGCGGGTTCGGCGTCAGGGCTCTTGCCCAACTCGACGAACTTGATGGCGACGGCGGCGGTCGTCGGCAGGTACGACAGTGAGTTGATGCGCGCCTGGATTTGGCGCTCGAGGTTGCCGGTGTGGCTTTTGGTCGCGCGGGCCGTGGAGGCTACTATGTCCATTAAATCACCTGTTTCTGTCATTGTGCGGGCACAGGGTGTGGGCAACGCCTGGCGCGCTGTAAATAGGGGCTCGTGCAGACAACCAACGCATTAGCGGAACCCGAGAGACACCCGTCCGGTTCAACTGGCTTTGCCGGATCGCCAACTCTCTATGAATCGTTTCGAGCAGCCGTGCGCTTGAGGAAAACCGCGCCCGGTAAATGCCGGCCCACCGGGTGACGATAATGCCATTAAGTGGAAATCGCGTGCGCGGGGCACGCGGACCATGGTGTCTGGGATGAGGTCCACCGGGGGCAGGCGCGCCTATGGATGCAACCCCTGACGTTTCAGGCCATGTCTTGCTCGTGGGTTCCGGGGAGACGCTGCGCGGGCTGCACGCGGTACTGACCGCCGAAGCGTGGGTCTGCGACCGTTGCGACGAGCCCATCGGGGTGCTGGTCGGACTGCACGTTGAGCCGGACGTCGATGTGCTGCTGCTGACCCCGGACGGCACGTTGCGCGCCTATACCGAGCTGTGCCGGCAGGTCAAGTTTGACTCGCGCACCGCCCTGGTGGCCGTGGTCTTCGCGCTGCGTCCGGAACAGGCCCAGTGGCGCGAGGAGGTTTACGCGGCCGGGGCCGACGACTGCATCCAACTCCCGGCGCCGCCGCGAGAGATCTTGCAGCGCCTGACCAACGCCTGCCGCGTCAAACGCGTGACCGACTCGCTGGAAGACGCGACCGCGGTCATCTCGTCACTGGCCAACGCGATCGAGGGGCGCGACACCTACACGCGTGGACATGTCGAGCGCGTCAGCAC
>Ga0315284_10001070_pt1 | contig 38440 bp, 41 predicted proteins | sample YL17G09_16_MG_FD_203696 | JGI IMG/M metagenome (GOLD analysis project Ga0315284, IMG submission 203696) | Sediment microbial communities from Yellowstone Lake, YNP, Wyoming, USA - YL17G09_16 | ecosystem: Environmental > Aquatic > Freshwater > Lake > Sediment | place: USA: Wyoming | collected...
AGTTGCACCTTGGTGGGGTAACCCATTGACGGACTCCTTGTGAGCTAGTTATATAACTAGAACCTATTGCCGACAAGAAAACAAGAGCCATCCACAAAAATCTTCAAATAAAGGGCCAAACTCCAGGGGCGTGGCCGATGGCCACGCCCTTTTTCATGGGGGCGGGGCGGGGATGGCGCGATGCCATGGGCCGGCGGGAAGATCGCAAACTCGGCGGAGAAGCTCACCATCCGAAGTCCTTTTTTTTGAGGAATACGGAGTCGGGGACGGGGAAGCGATGGGGGGCGGTGCGGAGGGAGTGGAGGATTGCGTTCACTTCCTTGGCGACAGATTCAGCAACGATCTCATCATCCAGCGACCGAGGAGGAGGATCGAAGGCGCTCTGGATTCTCGTGAGGTTATGAGGGCATCTGTTTGCCAGCGCAGACGCCGCGTCGATGAGCCAGTTGGAGAACGGGTGGTTTTGGTTGAGCATGGAGCGCGGGGCTACCTGGAGCAGTCGAGAGCCGGCATAGGGGACAAAGAACAGTGGAGGAAAGAGGTTCTGGCCGGGGCGGATAGACGCCGGGTGAAAAGAGACGACCACGAGAGCGGGAGGGGCGGCATCGCGAATCCTGATTTGCACCGTGAGGTGCAACTGGATGAGGGCCGCACGGCAGATGCTCGGAAAACCGCCACGCCTCAGGCTACTGAACGAAGGACCCAGATCACAGGGCATGGCGTTTCGCCTGATGGCATCGATGCTGACTCGGGGGGATTGGTCTGGGGCAAGAGAGATCAAAGGCTCGATGATCCATCCGTCCGGGCCTGTGACCAGCGGGTCAGCCAGCACGTCCTGAAGACAAACATTCCCCAGGTGACCACTCAGGAAAAAGCGAAGGGAATCTCCGAATGGGGCAATCCCGACCTTGCGCATTGCGCGCAAGAGTGCCAGGTGAGCCATTGAGTGCAGTGACCAGGGTACATCGCGGATGTGGTCTCGGGCCAAAGACAGGGTGGGACGTAGGGGATCGGCCAGGGCGAATTGGGCGACCGACATGAGGAGTATCCAGGGATTGTCGAGCGGTAGGAGGGATGGGGCAGGCAAGGGAGGCACCCGGATGCCATTGTGCGAGGCGTCCATTTGCTCAGGCCACCCCCGCGAGAGAAGGCTCGGTTTTGCATGACTTTGAAGTGAATTGCGGATCCTGGTGACGTCGATGCGGAGGGTAGCTGGCGCCGTGGTGGAGGCACCGCGGAGTCTGTCCTCTCCCACAACGGCGTGACGGGTGCGATCATAGTCCACCTCGAGGGTGCAACGAGGCCAAGGGCGTAACGGATCGGCTTCGTCGAAGAGTGCTTTCCAGCGGCGCGGATAAGGGGTCGCGCGGATAAGGGGTCGGGAGTCATTGTTTGCAAGAAATAGGGGGAAAACATAAGGGGACTCTGCACATGATCGTTCACGCCGTCTCTTCGCTTTCCCCCGGCCGCCAGGGCCTGCCCATTCCCCCGCGAAGGGGTAAGAGCCTGGCGCAGAAACCTTCGGGATGTGGTCCTCCCGCAACCTCGTCACGCCCCGCGTAGCGCCCCGACCGCAGGTCCGCCCCTTTCCTCCCACCCGCGTGCCACGCTTCCGTGGGCATGGGGTCGGATAAGGCGTCGCCAGTCATTGTCACCGCCCGGCCCCCGCCACGTCTCGCGGCCTGCTCCCCAAGCCCTCATGGCCCCTCCCGCCCAAATCGCCCACCCCGATCGGGTTGACCAGCGTGTGAATGCGAACGCCTTCATGAAGGGCGGCTTCAATCTCTTCGGGGAGGTGAGTAGCCGGCATGTCGTCGCCCGTGCGGCGGTACATGACATGCACTTCGGCCGCGCCGAGGCGCAGGGCGACGCGAGCGGTGTCGATCGCGACGTCGCCGCCGCCGACGATGCCCACGCGTTTGCCTTTGAGGTCGGGCACGGCGCCGGCCATCTTCTGGCCGACCGCGCGCATGGTCGCTTCGGCGGCGACTTCGCGAAGGAAGTCGATGCCCGGGATGACGCCTCGCTTGTCTTCGCCGGCGATGCCCATGTGTCGGCTCTTGTGCGCGCCGATGGCAAGTATGACGGCCTTAAAGCCCATGGAGCCGAGAAGGTCATCGAGGGTGAAGTCTTTGCCGAGGGCTTTGTTGCACTGGATATCGACGCCGGCGCGCCGGATGTTGTCGATTTCGAGGAAGAGGGTGCGCCGCGGCAGGCGGTATTCGGGAATGGCCCAGGAGAGCATGCCGCCGGGGGCGGGCAGTTTCTCAAAGACGCTGACTTTGTACCCCATCTGCGCGAGCCGGAGCGAGGCGGTCAGGCCCGCGGGACCCGCGCCGATGACGGCGACTTTGTGGCTGGCGGCGGCCTTCCGTGATTCATCGGTGCCAAGCGGCGCGGGGTTCCACGGCTTCTCTAGCTCGTGGTCGGCCATGAATCGCTTCACGAGCCGTATGGCGATAGGATCGTCGATCTCGCCCCGGCGGCACTTGGTTTCGCAGAAGGCCGGGCAGGCGCGACCGCAGATGAGCGCGAACGGGTTCCGTTGGCGGTGGATTTCGAGGCCCTCGGCGTAGCGGCCCTGGGCGATCAGGGCGAGATAGGCCGGGGTATCGACGCCGGCGGGGCAGGCGTTGACGCACTTGGCGCGGACGAGGGGTTTGCACTGCCCTGCGGCACAGAGCTTGTCGTCGATGTGGGCTTTGAACTCCTGTGAGAAGAAGCGCAGGGCGGCCATGATGGGGCCGGGGGTGCGTTGGCCCAGCCCGCAGAGGCTGGAGCTCATCATGTGTTCGGAGACTTCCTTGATGATGTCCAGGTCCTTATGCGACCCTTTGCCGTCGGTGATGCGTTGGAGGGCTTCGAGGAGCCGGCGGCCGCCGACGCGGCAGGGAACGCATTTGCCGCAGGATTCAGCGGCGGCGAACTGGAGGAAGTACTTGGCCAGCTCCACCATGCAGGTGTCGTCGTCGACGACGATCATGCCGCCGGAACCCATGACAGCGCCGGCCGCCTGCAGGGAGTCGAAATCGACGGGGGTATTGAGCGAGGACGCCGGGAGGCAGCCGCCCAGAGGCCCGCCGGTCTGCACGGCCTTGAAGTTCCTGCCTTTCAGGAGGCCGCCGCCGACATCGAAAATGATATCCCCCAGGGGAATGCCCATCGGGACTTCGATCAGGCCCGTGTTGTTGATCTTGCCGGTCAGGGCGAAGATGGCCGTGCCGGGGGATTTGGGTGAGCCGATCGAGGCGAACCACTTGGCCCCGTTGAGGATGATCTGGGGCGTCATGGCGTAGCTCTTGACGTTGTTGATATTGGAGGGCTTGCCCCACAGGCCGGACACGGCCGGGAAGGGAGGACGGGGGCGGGGTTCGGCGCGGCGACCTTCGATCGACGCGATCAGCGCGGTCTCCTCCCCACAGACGAACGCGCCTGCGCCTTCCTTGATCTGAATCTCGAAGCTGAAGTGCGAGCCGAGGATGTTCCGCCCGAGCAGGCCGTATTCTTCCGCCTGGGCGATGGCGTTCTGGAGGCGCTGGATGGCCATGGGATACTCCTCGCGGCAGTAGATGTAGCCCTCGGTGGCGTCTATGGCGTAGGCGGCAATGGTCATGCCTTCCAGGAGTGAATGGGGGTCGGATTCGAGGATGGAGCGGTCCATGAAGGCGCCGGGGTCGCCCTCGTCGGCGTTGCAGATGACGTACTTGACGGAACCGGGGGACTTGCGGCAAAGCTCCCATTTGAAGCCGGTGAGGAAGCCAGCGCCGCCGCGTCCGCGGAGGCCCGATTCCTTGACCTCGCGGATCACGTCCTCGGGGCTCATCTCAGTGAGGACCTTGCCAAGCGATCGGTAGCCGTCGCGGACGATGTACTCATTGATGCTCTCCGGGTCGATGAAGCCGCAGTTATGGAGGGCGATGCGCACCTGCTTGGCGAAGAAGGGCAGGTCGCGGTAGAGCGGCAGGACCTGGAACTCCAGGGGTTCCTGGAATGTGAGGCGTTTGACGACGCGGCCTTCCACGAGAGTCTCGCCGACGAGTTCGGGAACGTCCTGGGGCCTGACACGGCAATAGAGAATTCCGTGGGGCTGGACGAGGACCGTGGGACCCGAATGGCACAGACCTTTGCACTTCCCGCGTGAGAGCAGGATTTCCTGGGTCATGCCGCGGCGTTGGAGTTCGGCCTGGAAGGCATGGAAGAGCTTGCTGGCCACGCCATCGCCGCAGGAGCTTGCACCACAGATCTCGACCCTGGCGCGGTATGGGCGATTTCCCCCGCTTCCCGTGTTTTCCGTAATCTGAACACCGTCCATCGTATCACTCCGCCGCCTGAGGCGGCTTGACAGCACAAGTCACTCAACCGGGATTCGGCAGACGACCCATTGGTTAACGGGTTGGCCCTTCACCAGATGGTCTGCGATCAGTCTTGGGACCATGTCGGGCTTGATGTTGCCATAGAGAACATGGGAGCGGCCGGCCTGCTGGACGTCGACGAGAGGCTCCTTGACACACATGCCGATGCAGCCAACGGTGGTGATGTTGGCGTCGATCTGTCGCCTGGCTAGCTCCTGTTCGATGGCCTGCATGGTCTCTCGCGCGCCGGCGGCAACGCCGCAGGTGCCCATGCCGATGGCAATGGTCGTGCCGGTCCGCGATCGGGTCTTAAGGTCTTGGCGGGCCTGTTCTCGGACCCGCGTTAAATCCGGCAATGAGGTAAGCTTAGCCATTGTTCCTGCTCCGGAAGAGGGTCGTTAGGCCAGCGACTTGATCTGCTGCATGAGCGAGTCAGGAGCAAGGCGGCCATGAACCTTGTCGTCCACGAGTGCCACGGGCGCCAGACCACACGACCCCAGGCAGTACACGATCTCGAAGGTGTACTTGTAGTCTGGCGAGGTCGCCCCGGGAGCCAGGCCAAGGTCCCTCTCCATGGCGTCAATGCTCTTGGGGGCACCGCGGACATGGCAAGCAGTCCCGTCACAGATGCGGACAATATGCCGACCGCGGCGGGTAAGATGGAACTGGGTATAGAAGGTGGCGACGCCGTAGAGATGGTTCAGGGGGATGAGCGTCTTGGCGGAGATGTATTTCAGGGCTTCGCGCGGCAGGTAGCCCAGCGTGTCTTGAGTTCGCTGAAGAATAGAGATGACCGCGCCTTTCTGGCCCTTGAACTCGTCGAGGATGTCATCGATCCTGGCGAGATCGAGAGGCGGCTGGTCAATCTGCGGCGAGGCGGACCGCTCGCAAGCACAAGACTGTGTCATCATAACTCCCTGCTGCGGCGTTGGCAGCGTTCGGGAACGGCGGATGGATCGACTAAAGTCTGTGAAATACTTCACATAATTTGTGAAAAATTTCACTAGCCTTCGTATCGTATCATACTCAATACCTGTATGCAATCGCAGATTTAGGATGAGTTATCCTAATGTGCTTCTGTAATTAGCTTTATGTCGGTCGTAGCGGATATGGAGTTTGGCTGGGCCGCCAGGGAATGGAGAAGGCATTGGACGAAGCGGCAGACCGTGAACGGAAAAGTGGCGTGGTCCGATAAGAGAGTCGGGGCCAGTTTGCTGACGCGTCGCTGACGTCGTAGGGAGGTGCTGTGCTCGTATTCAACAGGCAGTGCGTGAGTTGAGGGTTCTACCGTTGACCTTCTCTCAGCGGGAGGTTGAGGATGACCAGCCGCGTTTTCCCTCCAATATCACAAGGACTTACGGCAACCGCGTCGCAGCCTCCGCATGCTCCACCTACCTCCCGCCCTCCATTCGCTCCAGCCAGTAATCCGCCTCCGCAACGAAAAACTCATGTCGAGCCACATCCACGGGGACCATCCGCCCCGCCTCGGCCATCTTCCTCGCCCGTTCCAGACCCAAATGCATCCGCTGCCGATGTGCCTGGGCCGCCACACGTTTCTCCGCCGCTGTCCTGGCCGCGTCCCCGCTGGCCTCCAGCCACCTCCGCGACCAGGTGTACAGCTCCTCCGTCGCCACCTCTCTCCCACGCGTCCGATCCCCCTCGATCGCCTCATAGACCTTCCTGGCCGCCTCCTCCATCTGGTCCACCGGCCGTTTGGCCGCCCTTTCGGCCGCCGAGGTGAACCCCCTGATCGACACACACACGCACACAACCGCCAGCAGACTAACCGCCCCAGAACGCCAGAAACGCATAGCCGCCTCGCTTTCCCAAGGACGCCAGTAGCCAACCCATCATCAGATGATCTGATGCTCACACCCTATCACGCCGGCACGCAATAGGGCAATGTTGTTTAATGGCTGTTGCGGCACGCCCTGAACTGACCCCCGCCGGCCCCTAATCCAGAATCCTCACCAGCGCCGCCAGCGCCCCCGCCGCCAGGATCATCACCACGATGATGAACGCAAACAACGCCATCGCCTGCCGCGGCACACGCCGCATCGAATCGCACCGGATCGACTTGTACACGATCGCTATCGCCAGGCACAAAGGGAGCAGCCACACGTACCAACCATCCCATACCGGCATGGCCTTCACGAATGGCTCGTAGGTGTACTCCGCCAGCAGCCCCAGCCCGCTCATCTCGCCTCCTCCTTCTGACCGGCCCGATGGGTCGCGTTGATGATCGCAAGCAGGTTCAGCATCCCCGCTACCGCTGTATAGAGCGTCCCGATCTCATTCGATCGCGAGTGCGAGGAGTAAAGGACGCACCACGGATTCGGCCCCTTGGAATTCTCCGTCACCGCCGCCGTCGCCAAGGCCATTGGACCGGCCAGTATCTGCCCCACGAACCATGGCTTGTCGAACACGATCCTCATCGGGTTCCCGCTGTAGCTCTCCGGCGGATCGACCACCCTCACCCCCCCGATCAGCAGCCCGAGCACAAACAGCACGATGATCGTGACCCCCACGGTCAGCGCCCGCGCACGCTGTCCGAGCAGCCAGTACCCCGACCCCGGCACCAGCCACGTCACCAACGCCACCACCGGCGGCGGAACCGATTTCCTGCGCCCTGTCTGCGACATCAGGCGGGATACTCTACCCGCCGACGATCACAATGCAATCGTGCGGGGAACCTCCGCCCCCCCATCGAAATCCCGCAATCAGATCTTCCTAGATCCTCGCCGCCGTCTCCTCAAACGACCTCACCCCCGCCGATGCCCCGATCGCCGTGCAGCAATCCGCCGCCACACGGTTTGCGAAGGACCCGGCCTTCTCCAGCGGCATGTTGTGCCGCATCGCCGTCAGCAGCCCCCCGAACCAGGTATCCCCCGCTCCGGTCGTATCCACCACCGTGATCTTCGCCGCGGGCACCGCCACCGCGCGCGTCGTATCATCCAGGTAACACCCCTCCGCATCCAGCTTGATCCCGATCAACCCCGTCTTCATGTGCCGCCGGAACGCCGCTACCATCTTCGCGGGTACGCTTTCACCCGTCAGCGCCGTCGCCTCCGTCCGGCTCGGACAGAAAATGTCCACCACCGGCAGAATAGGCTCCAGCAGCCTCCACTCCGCCGGCGGATTCACTGTGTCCAACGCAATCCTCGCGTTCGGCACCGCCGTCCGCAGCTCCCGCAACACCGCCGGCAAATCCGGCGTCAAAGTCGGCAACAGCCCGAAATACCCCACCTGGACAAACGTGCACTGCCGGAAGATCCCAAAGCAACGCCGAAACGCCGCCGCATCGAGCAGCGGCGTCGGACCCGGCGTGTGAAAAAAGCAACGCTCCCCGCCCTTCTCCACCGCCACCACCGTCGCGCTCGTTTGCGTCTTGTCCGTCGTGAACACAGCCGACGTATCGATACCGCTCTCGCGCAGGCGCTCGATCACCGCCGCCCCCAGCACGTCCCTCCCCACCAGCCCCGCGGCCGCCACCGTCATCCCCAGCTTCGCCATCGCCACGCCCGTGTTGCACACGTTCCCCCCGGTCGTCAGCGTGATCGAGTTCACCAGGTGCAACCCCCCCGGCGGCGGCGGCTGACGCACGTCCATCGGCTCGGCAATCAGGTCCGCAACGATCAGCCCGAATATCGCAGCATCCATCTTCACCACCCGCAATCGATCGCCATCCCCAGCCGTCACCTTCTCTGACGACTCACCCCCCCACCTTCACCGCCGTGTATTGATCGAGGTTCAACACACTGATCTCACCGTCCGCTTTGCGGATCGTCAGCCGGTCCAGCCACAGCTTCCCCCCCTTCGCGTGGGCAAACCAGCTTCCCGTCTGTTGTTGCTCGAAGGAGACGATCGTCCCCCGCACCTGCTGCACCCACACGCCCGTCCCATGCGGAATCTGCTGCGCCACCTCGACGTTCACCCCCGGCACAAGCTGCTCGCGGACTGCATCATCCATCGCCGCGATTATACCGACCCGCCCGCCTCTGTCAGCGGCCCTGGATCACATTGCTGATCCCCGACCGGATGAAGTTCACCGCGATCGCCGCCAGCAGCACCATCACCAGCTTGCTGAACGCTCGCAAGACGTTCAGCCCCACCGCACGCGCGATCGCCGACGCCGCCAGCATCACCCCCAGCAGGATCGCAAAGTTCACGATCAGGCTCAACCCCGTTATCCCGTACCCATAGTCGGCCCGCGACGCCAGCACCAACGCCGTCGTCAGCGTCGCCGGACCGGCGATCAGCGGCATCGCCAGCGGAACGATCCCCACAATGTCCGGCTCGTGAACGGCCGGCTTCCCGCTCTGCAGAAGGTCCAACACCGCCAGCACCAGCAGCAGGATCCCCCCCGCTATCCTGAAATCGTTCTCCGTGATGCTTAGAAACCGGAAGATCTGCTGACCCAGGAACATGAACGCAAAGCTGATCACCGTCGCCGCACCCACCGCCTGCACCGCCACTCGCCTCCGCCGCTGCTCCGCCATGCCCCCCGTCACCGCGAGAAACACCGGCAGCAGACCAAAGGCGTCAATCGCCACGAACAGCGGGATGAAAACCTCGAGAAATCGGGACAATATGCTCATGACGGACTGCAACCACTACGAGTCAATCCCTCCCCTTCTGACCCTCCCCGAAACCTCAAGCCCCTGAATCCTGACTTCTGATTCGTGACTCCCGCCTTCCCCCCTTCATCCCGGCTTCTCCATCTCCTCCCTCACCTTCACCAGCTCGTCCCACAACTGCGACATCGCCTGCGGCACCACCCGAATCTCCCCTACAACGCTCATGAAATTCGTGTCACCCGACCACCGTGGCACCACGTGCTGGTGCAGATGCCCCGGCAGACCCGCCCCGGCGCATCGCCCGATGTTGATCCCGATGTTGAACCCCTGCGGAGACATCGCACGCTTCAACAGCCGCACCGCCTCCGTCGTCTGCCGGTGAAAATCCAACTGCTCCGCCCCCGTGAACTCCTCCAGCTCCGCCTTGTGCGACTTCGGCGCCAGCAGCAGGTGCCCGTTCGTGTACGGAAACCGGTTGATCATCACCACGCAGTGCTCGCTGCACCACAGCACCAGCCGCTCCTTCCGCTGCTGCGGCGTCTGCGCCGCTGCCGCATCGCAGATGAAACACCGCTCTTCCCCCGTTTTCTCCAGAGAACGGATGTACTCGATCCGCCACGGTGCAAAAAGATTCGGGCCTCGCATAACCGGCATCCTAGTCCAATGCGCATGATCCCGAAAGCCAGCCGTGCGGCCACGCTCCGGCCATCAGTCGCGCACAGCAACCTGCGTCCTCATGCTTCGCTGCTGCATCATCCCCCGCCTGATCATCCACCGCACCCCAACCAGCACCCCCATCGCCACCCCCGCCCCAGCCATGTCCGCCAACCAGTCCCCAACACGGTGCGTCAATTCCAGCGACCGCCCGAACAGCGGCTGCGTCCATTCATCCAACACCCCATACGACAGCACGATCAACACCGTGTACATCGCCGTCCACCGCTTCGTCGGCCAACTGGCCCAGAACGACATGTACAACAGGCTCGTCAGAACCCCAAACCCCAGAAAATGCTGCAGCCTGTCGCTGATCTGCGGCCCGAAATGCGGAGGCCTCGGCCAGTGAGTCAAGGTGAGGATCAGCATCCAGTACAGGATCGTTACCACGAGCAATATGCGACGCAGAATCTTCATGTCAACTGCCAATGGATGATGGCCAGTTGTCCATCGTCAATCTGGCGCCCCCTACGCTACCTCTTCCACCGTCGCCCGCCCCTTCCCGCCCTTCCCCGCCGCGAGCTTCGACACCACCACCGGCTTCACCGTCACAGACACGCTCGCCGGTTCGGCGGCCTCCGAAGACACGCCCCCCAGCAGTTCCCTTGCCAACGCCCGGTAATCCGCCGCCCCGTTCGTCAGCGGCCCGTAGTCCAGTATGGTCTTCCCGAAACCCGGGCACTCCGCCAGCTTCACGTTCCGCCGGATCCGCGTCGCGAAGATCCGCGCCTCCGACCACGGCACCGCCTTGCCCCTGCCCTCCTCCAGAAACCTCTCCAGATCCGCCACCACCTCGTTCGACAGCCTCGTCTGGGAGTCGAACATCGTCAGGACGATCCCGCTCACTTTCAGGTTCGGGTTCATCCGCCGGCTCACCAGCGATACCGTCTCCAGCAGCTTCCCCACCCCCTGCAGCGACAGAAAATGCGCCTGCATCGGAATCACCACCTCGTCCGCGATCGCCAACGCGTTCACCGTCAGCAACCCCAGGCTCGGCGGACAATCCAGCAGTATGAAATCAAAGTCGTGCGTCGTGGCCTCGATCCGCCGCTTCAGCACCAGCTCGCGCCCCGGCACGTTCACCATCTCGATCTCCGCTCCCACCAGGTCGATCGAGCTCGGAACCACCGCGATGTTCCGATCCACCTTCCAAATCGCCTCCAGGAAGCTCCGCCCCTCCATCAGCACGTTATACAGGCTCACGGTTTCCGGCGAAGGATCAATCCCGAAGTTGATCGTCAGATGCGCCTGCGGATCGAGATCGATCAGGCATACTTTCTGCCCCTGCTCCGCCAACGCCGCCCCGAGATTCACCGTCGTTGTCGTCTTCCCCACGCCCCCCTTCTGATTCATCAAGGCTATCGTCCGCATCAGCCACCTCCGTGCGCTCGGATCTGAAACTCCCTACTGCCACGGATTCTCCCCTTTTCCCCGCTAAAAACAAGGCTGCTGGCCTCCGCCCCCCTCCACGCGTCTCTTCCCCCCGTCCGCCGACCGCCGACTGCAAAAAAAAAGAAAGCTTCCGTCGTGGTCCGGAAGCTTTCTTCTGTTTCGTAGCCTTCGTTTTGGAGCCAAGGCCCGAAACGAACAAGGTGACTGTTCCACTTAACACGCTTTGAAGGAATGCGGAGCGTCTTTTGTTCCACGCGCCCTGCATGAGGCCTACTTACCTTTGGCCTTCTTCTTCGTCTTCTTAGCTTTCGCTGCCATGGCGCTTGTCACCTCCTTTCACTCACTAATGTAGTTGCCGCAAAAATCAGAGTCAACCTTATTTTACCTTCTTCTCTGATTTTTCTAGACCGCGCCCGATCCGCCCATCGCTCTTCCGCCACTCGCGTATTGCTCTTTTCGGTCTATCTCTCAGCCTCGCACCAGCAAAATCGCCCGCATTACCAAGGCTTTTCGCGTGTTTTGCCTGCACGCACCATGCGTGTAAGATGTTCGGGCTCTCTTGCCCGTGAAAGGAACTCATGCCGACTGTCGAAAAACGCCCGGTCGTTCTCATCATCCGTGACGGTTGGGGCCACAGTCCATCCCCCGAATGGAACAAGGGCAACGCCGTCTTCCTCGCTCAGCATCCCACCGAAGACCACCTCATAGCCCTCTATCCCCACACCCTCATCCACACCAGCGGATTGGAGGTCGGCCTCCCAGAAGGAACCATGGGAAACTCCGAAGTCGGCCACCAGAACATCGGCGCCGGCCGTATCGTCGATCAGGAATCCACCCGCATCACCCAGGCCGTCCGCAACGGCGACTTCTTCAAAAACCCCGCCCTCATCGCCGCCGTCGATAACGCCATCCGGAAGAATACCGCCCTCCACCTCTTCGGCCTCTGCTCCGATATCGGCGTCCACAATCTCCTCGAACACCTCTACGCCTGCCTCGAACTGGCTAAGCGCCGCGGCCTCAATCGCGTCTTCCTCCATGCCTTCATGGACGGCCGCGACTCACCCCCCAACTCCGGCATCGACTACATGCGTCAGATCGAAGCCAAGATGAAGGAACTCGCGACAGGCCGCGTCGCCACCGTCTCCGGCAGATATTGGGCCATGGACCGCGACAACCGCTGGCCTCGCGTGGAAAAAGCCTTCCGCGCCATCGTCTTCGCCGATGGACCCCGATTCCCCTCCGCCTCCGAAGCCATCCAGCACTACTACCACAACCCGACACAACCCAACATGCGGGGCGATGAGTTCATCACCCCCTCCATCATTTCCGACGACGGCACAACTCCCCGCGTCACCGTCAGGCACGGCGACTCCGTCATCTTCTTCAACTTCCGCGGCGACCGCCCACGCGAAATCACCAAGGCCTTCGTCCTCCCCAGTTTCACGAGCTTCGACCGCGGCCCGAAGCTCGACCTCTACTACGCCAGCATGACCGCCTACGAAGAGGGCCTCCCCGTCCACGTCGCCTTCGCAAAACCCCCCAAAATGACCAACATCCTCCCCGACTACCTCTCCAGCCTCGGGCTGAAACAGTTCCGCTGCGCCGAAACCGAGAAGTTCCCCCACGTCACCTTCTTCTTCAACGATTACCGTGAACAACCCTTCCCCGGCGAAGACCGCTTCCTCGTCCCCAGCCCAAAGGTCGCCACCTACGACCAGCAACCCGAAATGAGCGCCGACGGCGTCGCCGATGAAGTCGTCCGACGCGTCAACTCCGGCCAGTACGATCTCATCGTCGTCAACTTCGCCAACGGCGACATGGTGGGCCACACCGGCCACCTCCAGGCCGCCATCAAGGCCATCGAAGCCGTCGATGCCTGCACCGGCCGAATCCTCGACGCCGTCAAAAACCGGGGCGGCGCCGCCATCATCACCGCCGACCACGGCAACTCCGAACAGGAAATCGACCCCGCCACCGGCGGCCCAAACACCGCTCACACCACCTACGACGTCCCCCTCATCATCATGGACGATCGCTTGAAGGGTAAGAACCTCCGTAACGACGGCCGACTCGCCGACGTCGCCCCCACCATCCTCCACATGATGGGCCTGCCTGTGCCCCCCGAAATGACCGGCCGCTCCCTCATCCTCGATACCTGAGCCACGACTGCCCCCGCGTTTGCCCATGACGCCCATGCCGGTATAATCCGGTAACCCGTTCCTCGAAGGAGAAACCTCTATGGCTCATGTCATCGCCCAGCCCTGCATTGGCACCAAAGATACCGCCTGCGTGAAAGTCTGCCCCGTCGATTGCATCCATCCCATCAAGGAAGAACCCAACTTCGCCGACGCCCAGATGCTCTACATCGACCCCGACACCTGCATCGACTGCGGCCTGTGCGTTGATGAATGCCCCGTCAAAGCCATCTTCCCACAGGAAGACCTCCCCGCGGAATGGAACTCCTTCATCGAGAAGAACGCCGCCTACTACAAGAAGTAACGCGTCTCACCGCCCGCGCGGGCCTCCTACAATCCACCATGCAAGGCCGAGACGACTCCGATGAAACACATCCCCGTGACGCGGCTTTCGCCGTCACAGGCATGGACTGTGCCAGTTGCGTCGCCCATGTCGAGAACGCCGCTCGCCGCCTCCCCGGCGTTCACGCCTGTGAAGTCAACCTCGCCCGCGGCCGAACCGTCGTACGATTCGACCCCGCTCTCACCGACCCCCAGACCATCGCCCATGCCATCTCGCAGTCCGGCTACTCCGCCCAGGTCGAAGACCCCGCCCTCTCCCCCGCCAACGCCGAAGAGCAACGCCTCGCGCGCCAGCAGGCCCAGGCCCACGCCTGGCTCCGCCGTGCCGCCGTCGGCATCGCCCTCTGGCTCCCCGTCGAACTCACTCACTGGGTCCTCTATCTCGCCCGGCCCCACTCCCACGCACACCTCTGGATGGACTGGCTCGCCCTCGCCGCCAGCACCATCGCCATCGCCTACGTCGGCGCCGGCTTCTACCGCGGCGCCTGGGCCGCTCTCAAACACGCCACCACCAACATGGACTCCCTTATCGCGATGGGATCCACTGTCGCCTATGTCTACTCCCTCGTCGCCTTCGCAGGTTTCCTCCTCGGCTTCTGGCCCGTCCTGCCAGACCTCTATTTCATGGAAGCCGCAGGACTGCTTGCCCTGATCAGCTTCGGCCACTACCTCGAAGCCCGCGCCCGCGACAAAGCCGGCTCCGCCATCCGCGAACTGCTCAACCTCGCGCCCCCCACCGCCTTCCGGCTCAACGATGATGCCGATCGCGAGGGCGAGGCTCCTCCCGAGCCGCCTTCACTCGCCGAACCCCGCTTCCTCGAAATCCCCGTCGCCGACGTCCACCCCGGCGACCGTCTCCTCGTCCGACCCGGTGACCGCATCCCCGTCGATGCCATCGTCACCGACGGCCACTCCGACGTCGATGAATCCATGATCACCGGCGAGTCCCTCCCCATCACCAAGACCATCGGCGACAGCGTCATCGGCGGCACAACCAACCACAACGGCCGTCTCATCATCCGCGCCACGAAGGTCGGCGCCGAAACCGCTCTGGCCCAGATCGTCCGCCTCGTCGAAGTCGCCCAATCCACTAAGCCCCCTGTCCAACGCCTCGCCGACCGAATCTCCGCTGTCTTCGTCCCCTCCGTCCTCGCCATCGCCCTCCTCACAGGCATCGCCTGGTACCTGATCGGCTCCTGGCGAAGCTACACGCCCGCGCAGACATGGGCCACCATCGCGCAAACCGTCTGCTCCGTGCTCATCATCGCCTGCCCCTGCGCCCTTGGGCTGGCTGTCCCCGCAACCCTCATGGTCGGCATCGGCCGCGGCGCACGCCGTGGCATCCTCATCCGTGACATCGACGCCCTCCAATCCGCACAGCTCATCGACACCGTCGTCCTCGACAAAACCGGCACCATCACCACCGGCAAACCCGCCGTCGCGCGCCTCCTCCCTTCCAATGGCCAGAACGACCTCGATCTCCTCCGCCTCGCCGCCGCCGCGGAACAGTACAGCGAACACCCCCTCGCGCGCGCTATCGTGGCCGAGGCCCGCCGTCTCAGCCTCGCCATTCCCGATATCCAATCCTTCACGAGCGAATCCGGCTTCGGCGTCATCGCCGATCTTGATGGCCGCCGACTCCTCGCTGGCAATGCCGACATGCTCCAGAAGCACGGCCTCGCCAACGCACACCAAACCATCGCAACAACCCTCCCCGACGAAGCCTCCGCAGCCATGACGCTCGTTCACCTCGCCGCGGGGCAGGACGGAAATGCCGAGTACCTCGGCGCCATCGCACTGGGCGATCCCATCAAGCCCGACTCCCCGGCCGCTATCGCCGCCCTCCGCCGTCTGCATCTTCGCACGATTCTCTTGACCGGCGACAACCGCTCCACCGCCCGCTCCATCGCCCGCCAGGTCGGCATCGACGACGTCCGCGCCGAAGTCCGCCCCGACCAGAAGGCCCACGCCATCCGCCAGCTCCAGACACCCCCTCCACATTCACCACAACGCCCTCGCCCCTCCCACGTCGCCATGGTCGGCGACGGAATCAACGACGCACCCGCACTCGCCGCCGCAGACGTCGGCATCGCCATCGGCTCCGGCTCCGACATCGCCAAGGAAACCGCCGGCATCGTCCTCGTCTCAGGCTCCCTGCTCGGAATCGCCACCGCCATTCGCCTCTCCCGCGCTACCATGCGGAAAATCCGCCAGAACCTCTTTTTCGCCTTCATCTACAACATTCTGGCCATCCCGCTGGCGGCCACCGGCCTGCTCAATCCCCTCATCGCCGCCGGCGCTATGGCGCTCTCCGATGTCACCGTCCTCGGTAATGCCCTCCTCCTGCGAAAAACTCGCATCGACTAGCGCTCCCGCCGCGATTGATGCCCCCCCTCCCTTCCTTTTGTCTTCCGGCGGTTTTCCCCTTGACCCCGCACCACAAAATCGTTTCAATGCCGCCACTTGCGGCGGCCTGTGTGGCCGTCGCCGGCCTTCGTGGTGCCGCGGACAATGCCCCGGATCACTCGGCCTGATGCCGCGAGACAGTTTTGAGTTCACTGCTGCCGAACTTCTCGGCTAACTGAATACCTGACGGGGACACAGCCATGACCACTCACTCTGGATGCATTCGCCAAGCCGCTTCGTTCGTCGACGCCGTGCCCACGCTCTTCGGCGAGGATATCCTCCATCCCCCAACCACAGCGTTCGGCCTGATCGGTCCCTCTGAGCAGATCCTCAGCCCGCAGAATGCCAAACGCAAAGTCAACCGCGAAAAGGACGGAGAACCCGAGGAAGAGAAAGAAGACGAGGACGAAAAGGAACTCCCGGAAAAAGCAGCGCCCGATTCGGAAGAAGACGAGGGCCTTGAGGACGAAGACGAGGAAAAAGACCTCGAGGACGAGGACGAAGACGAGGACGAACTCGAGGACGAAGACGAGGAAGAGGACGACGAGGAAGACGAGTTCGACGACGAGGACGAAGACGATTTCGACGACGATGACGACGACGATTTCGACGACGAGGACGTGTGATTCGCCGACTCGCCTGACTCAGCACGCACCGGGACATGGCACGCGCCCTGTCCCGTTTTTGCGCGCCCACGCCCCGTTTCGTCCCCCGACCGCTGACCAACCCGCCCCTATTTCAGTCATCCAGCCCAGGCCTTCGGTTCATCTTGATCGCCGCCCGCTGACGCTTCGCCTCCAGACGCCGACGCCGCGAACCAGCCGTCGGCCCCGTGCGCCGCCTCGTCTTCGGCCGGTGCACCGCCCTGATCAGCAGCTCCCGCAAATGCTCCAACGCCGAGGCGCGATTCGCCTCCTGTGTCCGACTCGCCTGGGCCACGATGTGAATCTCCCCCTCACGCGTCACCCTCCGCCCCGCCAACGCCAGCAGCCGCTCTACCGCATCCTCCTTCAGCCCTCTCAACGCCCTGACCTCCACCCACAGCTCGGCCTTCGTATTCAGCTTGTTCACGTTCTGACCCCCAGGCCCGCCGCTCCGCGCAAACTGGAACCGCAGCCCCTCCGCACACACATACACCCCCGGCGCCACCTCGATGCCGCCCACGTCTCTCGTCTTGTCGTCCGCTGCCTCGCTCACACGCGGCCCTGCTCGACCTGTCATGGCTCCGAAGGACGCGTCCCCGCAGGCCCCGTCGTCGCTGGCCCCGTTGGAACGTCAACCACCGTCGGCACGCCTTCCGGCACACGCCCACCCAGCTCTCGCTGCTCCTGCTCACGCAAAACGATCTGAAGATGCCGCGTCGCGCTCCCCAAGAATATCGCCACCAGCAGGATCACAAGGTTCAGCCGCATCCAACGCACCGGGTCCTCCGGCGGCCGACGCCCAACCGTCAGCAGCAATGCTATCACCAACGCCAACGCTCCCACCGCCATATGCGCCACCGCCCACCGCGTGATGAACACAAACGCCACCGACTGATACGCCGGCCACATCCGATAGGCGCCCGCCACCCCGCTCAACAGCAACCCCACCGCGCCCAGCCAGACCACCCACCGAAACACCCACCGCGCACGCGCAAACACGTACAACTGCTGCTCTCGCTTCAGATCGTCGATCGCTGCCGGCAACACCAGCTCGAAAAATAAGGTGCCCCCCACAATCAACGTCGTCAGCACGATGTGCAGCCAACGGATGATCGGAAACACGATGTCGCTCAGCCAGCTTGGCATGGCTTTTCCTGCCTCTGTTCTGACCACCGCCCAGACCACGCAACTCCGCAACCGCCTCTAGCTCCGCACTCGCTTCCCACCGACGTGACCTCTATAGCCTAAACCAAACTCGCCCCTTCCGAAAGTCGCCGGCACTCCTTTTCCCTGTCGCCCAACCTCATCTGCCACTATAATCCGCCCCCGCGGACGACTACACCAAGGAGGCTTGGCATGGCATCGCGCGTTGGCATTCTCCTCAGCGGCTGCGGCGTCTTCGACGGCAGCGAAATCCACGAAGCCGTCAGCATCCTCATCGCACTCGATCGCCGAGGCGCCCAAACCATCTGCATCGCCCCCGATATCCCCCAGGTCGCCGCCGTGAATCACATCACCAAGCAGCCCGAACCACAACCTCGCCGCGTCCTTCACGAATCCGCCCGGATCGCACGCGGAAGCATCCGCGACCTCGCCGCCGTCAAGGCCGACGAATTGGACGCCCTCATCTTCCCCGGTGGCTTCGGAGCCGCCCAGAACCTCTCCACCTTCGCCGCCGACGGCCCCAACTGCACCGTCAACCCTCTCGTCCAACGCCTCATGCTCGACATGCACGCCGCCCACAAACCCATCGGCCTCGCCTGCATCGCCCCCGTCCTCGCCGCACGCGTCTTCGGAGCACGAAACCTCCGACCCATCCTCACCATCGGCACAGATCCCGCCACCGCCGCCGCTATCACCGCCATGAACGCCCAGCATCGCAACACCGGCCCAACCGAAGTCTGCATCGACCCCGACAACCGCCTCGTCACCACCCCCTGCTACATGACCGCCGCAGGCCCCTGGGCAGTTTACCAAGGCGCGGATAAGATGGTCGAAGAGGTCCTCCGTCTGGCTGCCGACAAAATGACCTCCTGAGTGATCTGGAGCCCCTTTGCGGCGTTGTCTTGCTCAAGGACTGAGCAAAAAAGGACTTGGCGGTTGGCATGAGGCCGGCCCTCGGCTATATACTCTAACGTGTTGCCAGCCAATCATGCTTAAGGCCATCCTCTTCGATCTCGGCGATACCCTCTTTGACTTCGAGCCGATGGACACCCGCGCCGTCTTCGAACAGGCCGGCCGGCGCGCCTATGCCTACCTCCAGGCTCGCGGCCACATGCTCCCCTCCTTCCGTAGGTATTATTGGACCCAGTACCTCGCCATCCACTGGTCCTATCTGTGCTCCAAGATCCGTCGCCGCGAGTTCAACAGCTTCGACCTCCTCGTCAGAATGTGCGCTCGGATGAACCTCGCCCTTGACGACGCCACCCTCCGTCAACTCGCCTGGCAGTGGTATTCCCCCATCACCGAGTACAGCTCCGTCGCGCCCGACGTCATCCCCACGCTCACCAAGCTCCGCGACCGCGGCTTCAAGCTCGCCCTCGTCTCCAATACCTTCATCCCAGGCTTCGTCCTCGATCAACACATGGAACTCCACGGCCTGCTCGAATTCTTCCCCGTACGCGTCTATTCCAGCGAGGTCGGCTACCGCAAGCCCCACCCACGCATCTTCCACCTCGCGCTCCGCCCCCTCCGCGTGCCCCCCTCCAAGGCCATCTTCGTCGGCGACCTCGTCAAAACCGACATCATCGGCGCTCATCGCCTCGGCATGCGCACCGTCCTCCGCCAGCCCTTCGCCACCTCCCGCCAACACCCCCTCGCAGACTTCGTCATCCGCAGAATCTCCGAGCTCCACCGCATCATCCCCTCCATCGGCGCCCCCGCCAGCCCCGAAATCCCCCAAGTCGAGGAAGAACTGGCCTACGAAACATGAGCGACCTGCGCCCGGGGCCTTTCCATTGGCAATAATACACTTGATGCACCCGCCACTACTGGTGGTATCTCGCCCCTGCCGGCTACTTCCGCTTCTTCGGCTTGGGCTTGGCGGATTTTCTGGCTGGGGAATCCTTCATCAGCTCTGCTTTCGGCGTGGTGAGGGTACGGCGGGCGAGTGATTCAAACTTCTGAAACTCTGATGGCTGGTTGATTGATGCTAATGTCATGGTTGCTCCGCCTGGTTCATCAGCGGGTTTTCGGCCTTCATCCGCATCTGATGGTATGCGGCTGGCGTCATGATTCGCAGCGCCGGACCGCTCGGATCGCGATGATGAATCCTTCCATCTAATGGAAGCACCTTCTTGCGCTTCGCCGTCTCTCCGTCGCGTGTCAGCAGGATTGGCGTTCGCGTGAATACGGCGGTCGCAATGTGAATAGCGTCCATTGCTCCGAGTCCGAAATCCCGGCGTGGTTCTGCCGCGCGGTCGGAAATCCAGTCGTGCACAGCTTCAAATTGAAAGAATTCGTTCTCGAAAAAATCGCGAATCAACGCGATCTGATTATCCGGATTCGCACCATTCACCTTAAACACTTCTGCCTTCAGGACCGTTGAGCAGATGAGCAGCAGCTTGCCTTGCTCGGCTTGGCGGATCATGGGGACGATGAATGGCATCTGCTCCCGCGTCTTCTGGAGGCAGTCGATTGCGACATTCGCATCTCACGCGATCTTGTCAATCGTCTTCGTCGTCACCCCTCAGCCTTCCCACATACTCAGCAGCGTCCTCGCCGCCGGTAATGTCAATGCCCGACAGGTCGTCAAATTGCGGCAGTTTCTCTTTTCCCGGAAGCAATTCGATCCTCTCAACCTGCAGGGATATTGGATCTCCGACCCTATTGTACTTCGCCGCGCCGGACACGCGGACGCGATGCGGCAACGCCGCCTTCACTTCATCAAGGCGTTCGGGTTCAAACCTGCACTCGACCGCCAATCCAGATACACCCCGCCGAAGACGAAACCTGTGTCGTTCAGACGTATACGTGATTTGCTCAAGCATACCAGTCAGCGACGTGTGGTCGAAGTGCGGCCGTGGCGCGGTCTGAGTCAGCGCGTCTACGTTCGCTGCGGCATGCTGAGTGAGCATGACTTCCGCCTCTCCCGGCGACGAAAAAACGATGGCTTGAAGGTCTTTGTTTAGAAGTCCGCTGAGTCGGCGGGTATTCTCCAGCGAGTCCTGGCCGAACGCGGGTGGGACTTCTGGCGCGCGTTCAATCATGCGTATCCCACCCATGTACGTTCCGATAATCGGTGGGGCCGAATCGTTCATGACCGTTACCTTCAAAGAACCGTTCAAGCTGATGCTCAGAATCTGCCAATCAGACCGGCCAGACGATTCTCCTTCTGCACCCTCCTCAAGGTCGCGCAAAATGAGCAATGTGCGCTCCAGCGCCTCGATGAGGCTGGCCACGGTCACGCGGTCTCCGCGCGAGAGAAGTTTGACGGTCAACTCGTTACGCATCAAAACTGCTTGTGTTTACCTCGTCGCTGTCGCTTGCTGCGTTCGGCTCCTGATCACATTCACCGATCAGACTTTTGTACATCAACCGTTTCCCCTCTACCGATCCTAGCGCCTTCACGAAGCGTTCGCCATCCTCAATCTTCCGATTGTTGAAGCGGAACGTCTCCGCATCAAGATACCGGAACAGGTGGAACGGTTCCACTGAAATATACGTGCCCTTGATGCACCGCTTGAACACGGACCAGAAACTCTCCAGCCCGTTCGTGTGGACGTTGCCTTTGACGTAGCACTCCGCATGGTCAATCACCCGATGGACATATTCCGGGGCAAGACCATTGTACGATGCCAAGGCATCCGTGAACACCTGAGCGCCTTCCTTGACGTGCTCCCGAACAACAGGCTGCAACGTGCGCCTGCGGGTATTGTCGACTACAAGGGTACGGACCTCTCCATGCCTTTGCAGCAGTCCCATAACAACGGCCTTGCCTTCCCATTCTTGTGCCTGTCGCAGGAACAACGATTCCCGGCGAGACTGCCACCTTCACGCCCAGGCCCGCCCGAAAAGCTCAAACCACGCCCCGCGCCCCCTCAATGCATGGTAGAATGGCCCCTGAGGTGGAACATGAACTGGCAGGACTACATCGAAGAGCGCAGCGACGTGATGATGGGCAAACCTGTCTTCAGGGACACGCGCATTACCGTCGAACACGTGCTCACTGAGTTGGGCCGGGGGTATGACCGAGCAGGAGTTGCTTCGCGGCCATCCACGCCTCACGCCGGAACACCTCCGCGCAGCCATGCTGTACGCTACGGCTGTTCTTGGCGTGCAAGAGGTGATTTCCTGACCCAGAGGTGAGTCCGTGAGATTCCTGGCCGATGATGACTATGCCGTAGGCACGACCTGGATCCGCCCAGGTCCGCTCGCCTATATCAGCTGATCCAACCCCCCCAGCCCCACCACCTCATAACTGAAAAACGGCTCCGCATACCCCGTCCCGATACGCCCCCCGAAATATCCGTTCATCGTCTTCACCATCTCCGGCACCGCACTGCCGTTCCACCCGAACTGCGATTCATAGCACTTGATCGCCGCCATCTTCCTCCCCATCTGCTCGCTGATGTCCAGGCAGAAGGTCGGCTGAAAACTCATGCGCAGATGCGTACAGTAATAGTAGATCACCCGCTTCGGATGCCACGGCTCGCCGGGTATCTCCGTCTTCGTCAGCTTCGCGTCGAACCGCGCGTCCTCGGCGATCCGCGTCACCGCCACGTGATCCGGATGCGCGTCGATCGGGTAGGGCACGAACAGCCAGTCCGGCCGATGCACACGTATGACCGCGGCCAGCTTGTGCCGGCTCTCGATGCTGTGCGTCACCTGCCGGTTCGGCAAACCCAGCAGCGTACGCCCCACCCCCATGATCTTCGCCGCCGCCGCCGCTTCCCTTGCCCGAACCTCCGCCGATCCCGCCGGCGTCGGCTCGCCATCCGTCATGTCCACCAGGTGCATCCGATGCCCCTGCTCCACCAGCCGCACGATGCTCCCACCCATCCCCAGCTCCTGATCATCCGGATGCGGCCCAATCACCAGAATCGATGCCATGAGCCTCCTTCTCCAACTGCACAGATCATTCTACTGCCCACCCGCTCGCTTGATCAGCATGTCCAGCGCCTCCGCCGCACCCGCCGTGTCCCCCACCGCTGTCCGCGAATTCCATACGCCCGCCGCAAAACTCACCCGCCGCTCCGCCGCAAACTGCGACGTCTCCAGCGGCGTCATCAGCATCGCCGCCAAACCAATGAACCCGCTCGGCATCGCCTCGCATTGCTCGCGATACGCACCCACACGAATGATCATCCCCACCACCGGCCGATACCCAACCTCCACCTTGCTCCATTCCACCAGCGCCGTCGGCGTGTCCGCAAGATACCCCCCCACCGCCGCGCTCAACCCCTCCGTGTACGGCAACAGGATCTCCCGCAGATCCGCCGCCGTCGGCCGCCAGTCCACCCACCTCGTTAAACCCTCCGCCGCCACAAGGCCCCCCTCCAGCTCCGATGCTCGCTTCAGCGACTCGTATAGCCCCCGAACCATCGACAGATGGGCCATCTTCCCGCCGTCCAACTGGCCCCCACCCGCTAGGGCGCTTGCCGCCTCGCTCACCGTCCCACGCCACTTGCCGTTCAGCGAACTAAGCTTCCCACCAGCGTATTTCTTGTCCACCTCCGCCGAAATGTCGCTCGCCACCAGTTGCGACAGCTCATGGGCCGCCTTGCCAAGCTGCAACACGCTGTCCAGAAGCTTCATCGCCTCTTCACGCTGCGAGCCGGTGTTCAAAATCGCCGCCACAGACATGCTGATACGCCGCTCCAGGTTCGCAAAACCCTTCGGCTTGAACTGCCCCAGACTGTCCAGCACCGGCTGCATCTGCTCAAGCTTCTCCAGAACGTCCACCGCCTTCCGCATCTCCTCCACTCGCTGCTCCATCTCCTTCACGTTCGCCGCAGCAGCCGCCGTCCCGAAGTCGCTGCTTGCCTGCGCAAACTGCTTCGACAAATCCTCCACATGCCTCCGCAGCCACGGCGGCATGTTCGCCTGCGCCTTGCCCTTGGCCGCAAAACGGTCCCGCTGCTCAAAAAACCGCTCAACCGCCGCCACGCCCCTCGAACCCAGCTCCGGGCTCTGTCGCGCCAAGCCGAACACCGCCCCGTACTGCTTCATCTGCTCCCCCGTCAACTTCAGCCGATTGATCTGCCCGAGCATCTGCCGGTACTGCTGCAACCCCGCCACCTTCGCCTGACCCGCCGCTCGCGTCCGCCCATCCATGAACAACGCGATCCCCTCCGCCAACTGCTCCTCCGTCCGCAGCCGCGCCTCCTGCGATACGCCAATGTTCGCCTGCAGACCCGCCCCAATCTCCAGCGCCGTCTCCAGCAGCCGCCGACCCGCTCCCCGGTCAAAATCCTTCTCCGCACCCGATCCCACCACCGCCCCAGCCAATGACACCAATTGCCGCCGCAGCGTAGGCGACACGTTCAACCGCGCCGCTTCCGCCGCCATCTGCGCATCCGTCCGCGGCTCGGCCACCACCGCCGGCGCCGGTGGACTCGGATGCGCAGGACCCGCATCCTTGATCACCTTCGGGCGCATCGCCGGCGCAGCCTTCTCCGCCTCAGGCCCCGGATTCGATATCAGCAGCAGCAACACCCCCAACTGCCGGCTGAACTCGTCCACGTCCTTCGCGCTCTTCATCTCACCCAGTGCAAACGTCAGCTTGTGCAGCCGCGCCATTCCGTTGCTCTGCCCGAACGTCAGTTTATCTTTCTGCTTCCCCATCGCCTCCTCTAGCGCAGCCGTCGCGTCGCTCCACTCCTCCGCACGAAGCCACGCCGCCACTTGCGCCTCGCTGCCCGCCGGAGCCGCCAGCGACTGCGCCAGCAGCCACCGCGTCACCAGCCGCAAATCGATCGACAGCTCCAGCAGCGGCAGCTTCTCCGCCGTTGCTTCCCCACGCCTCAGCATCCACGCCGCAATCTGCCGCTCCAACGCCCCCATCCGCTCCGCGAGCGCGGCCTTCGCCGCCGCCCCATCGCCTTTCGACACACTCGCGCCATGCGACAACGGCACGCTCATCATCACAGCGACCACACCCGCCATCACGCTCATTTGCACGATTCTCATGCCACGCCACCTCGTGTCCCGACTCCTCCCCATTTATCCCCGCAACGCACTCTCGTAAACCCGCTCCAGCCCCTCGGCCATCACGTCCGCGCCGAATCGCTCCAACGCAAACGCCCGCCCCGCCTCGCCCATCGTACGACGCATCGTCTCCCCATTCACTAATACGGCCATTTGGCGGCAGAAGTTGACGCGATCGAACGGCGGAATCAGGAATCCCGTCACCCCGTCCACCATGCCTTCCCGGTTCCCATCAATGTCATACGCGACCACCGGCTTCCCCGCCAACTGCCCCTGCACCAGCGCCCTCGCCAGCCCTTCACGCCGCGACGGATGCACCAGGATGTCCATCGCGCCCGCCAGCTCAGGAATCCGCGATGGGCTTACCAGCCCCGTCAGAACAAACCGATCGCGCAGCCCCATCCCCTTCATCCGCCGCTCAAAACCCTCCCGCAGAATCCCGTCGCCCACCCATAGAAACCGCATTTGCGGAAACCGCGCGCACAGCTCCGGCGACGCTTCCAGCAGATCATCATGCCCTTTCAGGTGAAACAGCCGCGCGATCGTCCCCACCACCACATGCTCTTCCGTCAGCCCCAGGCTCCTCCGCACCTCTTCCCGCGGCGCCGCCGGCCGCAGAAAAGGCTCCGTCTCCATCCCGCTGTACACCGTCACATACTGCTCCGTCCGCCCGATACCAGCCGCCAGCGACTGCTCCCGCATCGCGTCCGCCACGCACACGATCTTCGTCGTCACCTTCGCCGCCCGCCCCTCCAGAACTCGGTACACCCAGTTCACCGCCCCACACGTCGACGCCGTGAACGCCAGCCCGTGAATCGTATGCACAACCGCCTTCACCCCCGCACGCCGCGCCGCATAACGCCCCAGGATCCCTGCTTTGCTCGAATGGGTGTGCACGATGTCCGGCCCAAGCTCACCCAGCCTTCGCACAAGCTGTCGATACGCCCCCAAATCCCGCACCGGCAGGATCGCTCGCCGCATCTCATCCACCACCTCCACCCCATACCCCCCCGAACACGCCTGCTCCATCAGCGACCCCTCCGGCCCCAACGCCGGCCCCGTCATCAGCGTCACCTCGTGCCCGCGCCCCCTCTGACGCTCGCACGACAGCAGCGTGTTCTCCTGCGCCCCGCCGACAATCAGGCGAGTGATGATGTGGACGATACGCATGACTAAGCGGACAGAGTATAATCAAACTGTCGTGTGGGAAAGACGGGCGGCACATGGGCACAGAATCGAACACGCTAACGGATCGCGAAGCCTTGGAGCATCTCGTTGTTGACAACGATGACCTTCTGGAGTTGGAGGAGCTCATTGGGCGGTTCAACATCTTCGATGCCCTTGGCATTGCGCGAGTGGAAATCCGACACTCGAATTTCCTTGCGTGGCTGCTTGATCCTGCCGAATCTCACGGGCAAGGCTCGATTTTCCTCAAAGCTGTCCTGATGGACCTGTTCAAGCAGGCCCCGGTGGACAAGCGACCCCTGAGCCCCGTCGATCTGGACGGGCTAGAGCTTCGAGGCGTGCAAGTCCGTCGTGAATGGCGAGGAATCGACGTTTTGATCACCTCGCGAAACCCTGAATTTGCAGTAGCTGTCGAGAACAAGATTGAGAGCGGCGAGCACGGGAACCAGCTTGCTCGCTACGAGGGTACGATCGAGCAGGAGTTTCCCGATCTGCCTGCCCAAAACCGGGTGTTCGTATTCCTTACGCCCGAAGGAGAGGAGGCATCCAGTGAGCATTGGGTTCCGTACAGCTATGGCGACTTGCATCGCGTGTTGGGTCGGTGCTGCCGGGCGAATCAGGGCGCCATAGGCCAGGAAGTGCGCGTCTTCCTCGATCATTACCTGCACCTGATCAGGAGTCAGTCCATGGACGATCCGAGAATCGACGAGCTATGCAAGCGCATCTACAGCAACCACCGGCAGGCCCTGCAACTAATCTACGATCGAGTCGGCCCGGTCGAAGGTGGGCTGCTCGAGGACGTTGAGCAGTTGCTTCGCAAAGGCGATGTGCCTTGGCACGTAATCAACAGGACCGCGAGAAGAATCGTCTTGGTGCCGCCTGCCTGGAGCGAGTGGCTCCCTCCCATCGGAAGACACGGTGATGACAAGCGGTTGTGGATCGTGTGGAATGTCTTCTGCCACAGGGGGCAATACAAGCTGGGCCTAGAGGTTTGGGATACCACTGATCATGACGTGCGTATGAAGGTGATCAAAGCGATGTGCGACGAGGCCCAATTCGGGTGTCGCACTTTCTTCCTGACGCCGGAGACAAAGTGGAACCGCGTATCGATGATCAAAGTCGCCGCTTGGGAGGAAGAAGATGAACTCGACCGCGATAAGGTGCTCGACACATTGAAGAAGAAGCTGGCTGAGCAACTGAAGCGACTGGAAAGGCTCCCGGACGTATTACGTTCGATCCTGGGCTAATCAAGCTTCCGCAGGGTACAATGATGGACACTGAAAGGATCGGCCATGCTTCTCCAGTACATCCAGGCGGCCATGCGCAAGGCGGCATATAAGATGCTCCCCGACAACGAGGGCTTCTTCGGCGAAATACCCGGCTTCCCCGGCGTCTGGGCCAATGCGCCCACCCTCGAGCAATGCCGCGATGAACTGCAGTCCGTCATCGAGGACTGGATCCTCCTCAAGCTCCGCCACAACGACAAGGACTTTCCCAATATCGACGGTCTGGATCTCAACTCACCCCCTGCCGCCGACCAGGAAGTCGCCTGATGCCACCTTTCGCCCCTCTCAAACGCAATGACCTCGTTCGCGCCCTCCGTAAGGCGGGATTCACCGGCCCTGAGTCCGGCGGACGCCATAGCCTCATGCGCCGAGGAACACTCACACTGGCAATCCCTAACCCGCACCGCGGCGACATCGGTCGGGCGCTGCTGGCCGAGATTCTTCGCCAAGCGCAAATCCCGCGCGACCAATGGGAGAAGCTGTAGCCCATGCAGACCCGCTGACCGCAACGCCGCTGTCTCTCCCCCCTTCATGCCTTGTGACCCACCACACCCCCGGCTACCATCCCCACGTTCCGAATCGCCCGTTCCTCCGCCCCTCGGCATGGAACCTGATATACGCCCATGACCCAGAACCCATCCATCGACCTCGGCCACCTCCCCCTCGCACCCCCTCAGCCGCAACCCCCGCAATACGAACGCGCCGCCATCATCCTCTTCTGGCTCGCCTCCGCTGCACTCCTCCTCTTCTCCATCTTCCACTTCGCCTCCGCTTCCCACACAGGCGCCTCGCTCGGCCAGTCCAGCGGCATCGTCATCGGTCAGGCCATCGACCTCGCCGACGGCGTCTTCTACCGCCCCATCATCAGCGACCGCGGCTTCGGCGGCACCCGATATATGCCCCTCCCCTTCCTCCTCATCGCCCCCTTCATCCGCCTCGGCTTCGACCCCGTCAATACCGCCTTCGCCATCACGCTCCTCACCGACATCGCCCTCCTCGCAGGCACCTATCTCCTCATGCGCCGCCTCGCCGTCCAGCCCTCCCTCGCAGCTCCCGCCGCCGTCCTCGTCCTTGCCGCCGCCTGCGGCCAGGCCGCCGCCACAACCGTCCGCGGCGACCTCCTCCCCGCCACACTCAACGTCTGGGGCCTGGCCATGATCTGCTCCGCATCCCCAACCTCCCCGCGCCCCCGCCCATTCCTCGCCGCACTTTTCTTCACCCTCGCCTTCACCGCCAAAATCACCGCCCTCCACGGCCTCGCCGCCGCTTCGCTCGCCCTGCTCCTCTCAAAACACTGGAGAACCGCCCTCAAACTCGCCGCTGCCACACTCCTCGGCATCGCCCTCGCCCTCGCTGTCATCCACCTCGCCAGCCACGGCCAGTTCCTCGAAAACATGCGCGCCTGCGCCACCGGCGGCACCGACTGGTCCTGGGTCCGCAGAAACTGGCATAGCCGCCTTATGAACTCCGGCTTCCGCTCCGACTGGGTCGCCACCCTCTTCTTCTGCCTCGCATTCCTCGCCATCTTCCGCGTCCGCTGGGAAAAACCCGCTCACCTCCTCACTTCCGCCGCCATCGTCCTGGCCGCCGTCGGCCTCGACTGGTATCTCTCCCAACACATGATCCGACCCGTCGCATTCCTCCTCGCCGGCGCGTTTCTCATCCTCGCCATGTTCCTCGCCTTCCGCATCCACTGGACCGATCTCCGCCAGCCGCCCCTCTGGGCCATGCTCATCACCGCCATCGTCACCATGGGCCTCTTCACCTCCCCAGGCATCGCCTTCAATAACTTCATCGACTGGCATATCCTCGCCGTCGTCTTCATCGTCCTCCAGCTTGCCCGCCGCCGTCTACCCGTTACCTTCACCACCGCCCTCCTGGCCATGATCGCCGTGGCCTCGATCCCCCATCTCGCCCTGGCCCACCGCGACAAGGGCCTCTCGCGCCAACGCGCCGCCGGCATCCTCGCAGCCATGGGCCCTGGCTCTGGCCCCTTCCTCTGCAAACCCCCCATGCTCCACGTCTATGCCGGCCATGCCCCCTATGTCCTCGACCCCTGGATGTTCCGCCACATGCCCCAGCGACCTCGCCTCGAAACCCTCCTTTATGACAAACTCAGAGCGCGATACTTCCGCGCTGTCATCGTTGGCGACTTGGACAGCGCGGCCGGCGAGAGCGGCGCCGCTAACCAGTTCGGCCCCGATTTCGCCGACATCCTCCAGACTCATTACGCCGAAACCGCACGCTACAAAGAGGCCCGCCGACTCGTCTGCGTCGTCTATAAACCCCGGCCCGCCAACTGACCCCCCAGCCCCAGCACCCCCGCCATCGCTTCCCCGATCCCCGCGGGGCTTTCCGCCACCGTGATCCCCGCCTCGCGCAACGCGCTGATCTTGCTCTCCGCCGTCCCCTGGCCCCCTGATATGATCGCCCCCGCGTGCCCCATCCGTCGCCCCGGCGGCGCCGTCCGCCCCGCGATGAACGCCACCACTGGCTTCTTCACGTACTGCTTGATGAACCCCGCCGCCTCTTCCTCGTCACCCCCGCCGATCTCCCCGATCATGATCATCGCGTCCGTCTCGCTGTCGCGGTTGAACAGGTCCAGCAGATCCATGAAATTCAGCCCCTTGATCGGATCACCGCCGATCCCGATGCACGTCGTCTGACCGATCCCTCGCGTTGAGCATTGCCACACCGCCTCGTACGTCAGCGTCCCGCTCCGCGAGATCAACCCAACCTTCTTCCCGCTCTTCGACTCCTTCGCCGCCGTGTGAATATACCCCGGCATGATCCCGATCTTGCACTCCCCCGGCGTGATGATCCCCGGACAGTTCGGCCCGATCAGCACGCTCTTCGGCTTGTCCCGCAGGAACGCCTTCACCTTCACCATGTCCAAAACCGGAATCCCCTCCGTGATCGCCACGATCACCTTGATCCCCGCGTCCGCCGCCTCCATGATCGCATCCGCCGCGAACGGCGGCGGCACGAGAATCATGCTCGCCGTCGCACCCGTCGCCTCCACCGCCTCCCTCACCGTATCGAAAATCGGCAGCCCGTTGCCGTCCTTCTGTCCCCCCTTCCCCGGCGTCGTGCCACCCACCATCTTCGTCCCGTATTCCAGGCACTGCTGCGTATGAAACGCCCCCGCCGAACCCGTGATGCCCTGACAGATCACTCTCGTCCGCTTGTTCACTAAGATGCTCATGGCGGCTGCTTTTCTACGCGAAGACGGACGCGGGGTAAAGGACCTCTCCGCGATTCACGGTCGTTGGCCGCCCTTGTTTTCACGCGTTTTCGCGGCCCGGTCCGGCCCTTTACCGGGCACTTGGCCTCAAATACCAACTAAAGTGCATATTCGGAACAGCCGACCCAACGATTGTGCCGGACTCTCTGGATCTGCCGTCGCCGCGGCAGAACCGGAGGTTGCCCGGCGAATCGAGGAGTTCTCAAAAATGACTGCCTCCACCACCGGATCGTGTCGCAACCCCCGGATACCCGAGTCGGCCGCCGCCGAGGACGAGCAACTGCAGCAGGCCGGCCTCGAGGTCATCGCCGCTTCGTTCGGACCATCTGCCAGCACCCCCCCAACCTCACCCGCGCCCGATCGCTGCCTCAGCGCCGACGAAATCTCCGATCTCCATTCCTGCCGCGAATTCATCCAACTCCTGCGATCAAAAAACATCGACCCCGACAAGATCAAGACCGCCGTCCGCTATGAAAAGGAGCTTGAAGCCCTCCAGATCGAGCTGGTCAAGCTCCAACGATGGATCCAGGAGCAGGGCAAGCGGCTGGCCATCATTTTCGAGGGCCGCGACGCCGCCGGCAAGGGCGGCACCATCCGCCGCTTCATCGAGCACCTCAACCCCCGCGCCATGCGCGTCGTCGCTTTGCCCAAGCCCACCCACGAAGAACTCGGCCAATGGTACTTCCAACGCTACATGAAGCAGTTGCCCAACAAGGGGGAAATCGTCTTTTTCGACCGCAGTTGGTACAACCGCGGCATCGTGGAGCCGGTCAACGGCTTCTGCACCCGCGACGAGTACGAGCGATTCATGCGCCAGGTCCCCGAGTTCGAGCACATGATCGTCGAGGACGGCGTCATCCTCATCAAGTTCTGGTTTTCCATCTCCCGCGAGGTCCAGCTCGCGCGCCTCGCCTCCCGCCGCGACAATCCGCTCAAGCAATGGAAGCTCAGCCCCCTCGACAACAAGGCGCAGGACATGTGGGACCTCTACACCAAGTACAAGGAGACCGTCTTCAGCCGCACCCACACCAGCTTCAGCCCCTGGATCATCGTCAAGGCCAACAACAAGCGCCGCGCCCGTCTCGATAGCATCCGTTACGTGCTCTCCCTGATCGACTATGACGCCAAGGACACCTCTCGCGTCTCGCTCTATCCCGACCCCAACATCGTCACCCGCTTCCACCGCGGCGCCATCAAGATCGACTGAGACAAAAACGGGCCCCCGTTTCTCTCTGCTCACGCGCTTCGCCCCTACACGTTCTCCGGCACCACAAACGGCTTCCGGTATTCCCGGCTCAACAGCGCGTTCGCCTTGTCATTCCCAGTGAACCGCTCGGTGTTCGGGTCCATCGTCAACACCGGCCCGATCGTCCCCTGCGTCTTCACCAGATCGACCCCGTTCGCCAACAGATGTGCCGCCATCCGCTCAAACGTCTCCAACGCGCCCTTTTCGCCCTTGATCTGCTCCTTGATCTCATCCGGCCTCTGCTGCGTCCCCAGCCGGTAGGAAATGTTCCCCGTGTGACACAACGCGCTCGACAGATGCCCCTCCAGAATATCCGCGTTCAGATCCGTATGCTTCCGGCTGCGAACGGCATCGATCCAGTTCGCATGATGCTCCCCGCCGCCGTTCCACTTCCTGATCTCCTTCCCGTCCTTCCCATACGCCGTGGCGCTCGTATAGCTCGGAATCACCATGTAGCCCCCCTCGCAATCCGCCACCACTCCCACCTTCGCCCCGCGGTACGCCTCCGTCTTCAACCCGCGAACCTCGAAAATCAGCGGCGCAACCAGAAAATCGTGCCACACAAACTGCGTGTTCGGCGTCTCACCGTCGTCCTCATACCCCAGCCGACCCCCCACGCTCATCACCCGCGCCGATAGATGATCCTCCCTCAGTATCCACCGCGCTATGTCCATCTGATGTATGCCCTGGTTCCCAAGATCCCCGCTCCCCGTCGCCCACACCCAGTGCCAATCATAGTGCAGGTTCTTCCGCATCAATGGCCCCATCGGCGCAGGCCCGCACCATAAATCATAGTCGATCGTCGCCGGCACCGGCTGAGGCCCATCAACCTTCCCGATGCTCCCTCGCGATTTGTAGCACAACCCCCGAACCAGCTCGATCTTCCCCAGATTCCCCTCCCACAGCCACTTGAACGCCTCCTGCAGCCCCGTGCTCGACCGGCACTGCGTCCCCGCCTGAACGATCCGCTTGTATTTCCTCGCCGCCTCCACCGCCTTCCGTCCCTCCCACACGTTGTGCGACACCGGCTTCTCCACATACACGTCCTTACCCGCCTGGCACGCCCACACCGTGACCAGCGAATGCCAGTGGTTCGGCGTCGCCGTCGATACCGCGTCAATCCCCTTGTTCTCCAGCAGCTTCCTCACATCCTGATATCCCTCAACCTTCAGCCCCTGCCCCTCAAGCTGCTTCACCCCCGCGCCCAGGACCCCCCGGTCAGCATCACACACCGCCACTAGACGCACACCCTTCATCTTGCTCAACGTCCCGATGTGCCCCCCGCCTTGCCCGCGAAAACCCACCACCGCCACCCGAATGTCGTCGTTCGCCCCCGCTACCTGCGACCACGACCGCGCAGGTAATGCCGCTGCCGCACCAGCCAGAACCGTGCTCTTGAGAAAATACCGCCGGGAGATGTGTTTCATGGCGTGTCCTGATTCCTGTCCTGATGTGCCCATCTGATCTCAGAGCCCCATCGCTCGAACCGCCCACAAGGCTCTCGTCCACTACTACCTGCCCCCTCGCCCCTCGTTGCGTCCCCCCGATAACAGCGGCAGCACGGACATTCGCCCGTGCCGCTCGCATTCCTGTTCAGATTCGCTTCACCGCCCCTACGCCGACTCCCGCCGCCGCTCCGCCGCCGCCTTGATCGCAAACAGGCTCTGCGCCCCCTCCACGATCTCCTGCGTGATCACGTACTTCGCCCCCTGCGGCTGATCCGGCAACGCATACATCAGTTCCATCATCAGCTCTTCACACACCGCCCGCAGCGCCCGCGCTCCCGTGTCCCGTTTCAACGCCTTCTCCGCAATCGACCGCAACGCTCCAGGCGTAAACTCCAGCTCGCTCCCTTCCATCCGGAAAAACTTCTGGTATTGCTTCACCAGAGCGCTCTTCGGCTCCGTCAATATCGATATCAACGTCTGCTCGTCCAGCGGCTCCAGCGTCGCAACCACCGGCATCCGACCCACAAACTCCGGGATCATCCCGAACTCGATCAGGTCCTCCGGCTGGCACTGCTGCAACACGTGGGCACGCTCCGACGTCGTGTCCACGTCCTGCTCTTCCGCGTTAAACCCGATCTGCCGCCGGCCCAGCCGCTTGCGAATGATGTCTTCCAGACCCACGAACGTCCCCCCGCAGATAAACAGAATCTGCGTCGTGTCCATCTGGATGTACTGCTGCTCAGGGTGCTTCCGACCGCCCTGTGGCGGTATGTTCGAAATCGTCCCCTCCAGCATCTTCAGCAACGCCTGCTGCACACCCTCCCCGCTCACGTCCCGCGTGATCGACACGTTGTTCTGCGTCTTGCCGATCTTGTCGATCTCGTCCACGTACACGATCCCACGCTGCGCCGACTCAAGGTCGTAATCCGCGTTCTGCAGCAGCCGCAGCAGAATGTTCTCCACATCCTCACCCACGTACCCAGCCTCCGTCAGCGTCGTCGCGTCCCCGATCGCGAACGGAACGTTCAATACCCGCGCCAACGTCCTGGCCAGCAATGTCTTGCCAGAACCCGTCGGCCCGATCAACAGCACGTTCGCCTTGTCGATCTCCACCTCGTTCTGCTCGGCCTTCTCACTCAGGCTCAGACGCTTGTAGTGGTTGTGTACCGCCACCGACAACGCCTTCTTCGCATACCCCTGACCTATGACATACTGATCCAGAAACTCCTTGGTCTGCCGTGGACTCGGTATCGTGCCGAACATCGGCTGAGCGCTGGTCAGCTTCCGCTTTTCCTGGCGAATGATATTGTGCGCCAGATCCACGCAGTTCGCGCAAATGTACACGTCGCTGGGCCCTTCAACCATTGGCCCAACGTCCCTGGACGATTTGCCGCAGAATGAACAGGTCGTCACACGCCGTCCTCGGAATCCCCCGCCGCCGGAGTTGCCCGAACCCGCGCTCCCTGGCGGATTACCGGACCCGCCGCCGTTGCCCGTACGATTGGAACTGGCCATCGACTTGCCTTCCTGTAATCTCGGGTTGCACAATCATTGCCGGACACAGCCTTCTAGATCGGCACGCCAGCAGCCCTTATACCTTTTTTTCGCCTCGCCCATCCCCTTTTTCCGTCCGCAGCATCCCAGCCACCATCCGCGACCGCGCACGCTCGTATTCCTCGGCCGATAACTTCCCCTCACGGTGCAGCCGACGCAAATCCTCCAGCGTCAGCCCCACCGAAGGCCCCTCCTCCGCATCGCCCATAACGCGCCGCTTCACCCAGTACACCAACGCCAGTCCCGCTAAGACCGCCACGATCAGCAATACACACACTACGATGATCGACGAGTAAGCGTTCGTGGCGATCATGCTCGACCGTTCGCTGGCATCTGCTAGTGAAGATGCTACGCCGCCGCGGCAGGAGGGTCAATCACAAAACAACATCCCACGCGTCCGGATAAAACCGGCCCCCTGACACTGATCCCCCTCCGCCCCCTGCATCGCCTTCCCCATCACACATTCCCCCCACGCGACCGCGGATACCGCCCACGAAACGTCGTCCCCTCCTCTTCCGACGTCGTAAACGACACGCTCCCTCCCAGGTATCGCTCGGTCAGAAGCTTGATGCTGTAGGTCCCCAGCCCACGTCCTGCTCCCTTCGTTGAAAACGACCGCTGGAACACCTGAAGCTGCACCTCCCGCGGCATGAAACCAGGATTGTGAACCCAGAACTCCACCGCATCGGCCTCCGCCTTGCACCCCAACGTCACCGTCTGCCCCTCCGAACACGCCTCCAGACCATTCTTGGCCATGTTGCTCAGCACGCGCGACAGAAGATGCGCATCGCTTGGAAACCACACATCCGCCGCTCCGCTGTCAATCACGATCCCCCGCTTCTCGCTCGCACCGTGCTTCCGATACGTCTGCACCACCGCCCCCAGCACCGCCAGACTCCCCACCGGCTCCCACGACGTCGCTAGATCGTCCCGCTCCGCCGACAGCAAGTCCCGCTGCGCACGGACCTCCTCCACCAGCGTGTTCGTCAGCCGGCTGATCGTCCCCGTCACCTCCGCATCACCCGCGCTCGTACGCCGCAACAGTTCCGCATGCCCCAGGATCGCACCCACCGTGTTCATCACGTCGTGAAAAAAGATCCGCTCCAACGCCGCTCGACGCTTCTCATGCCCGATGTCCGTCATCGCCACGATTGTGAATCGCTCGCCGCTAATCTCCATCGGCTTCGTCGACACCCGCAAATCCAGCGCCTTGCCCGTCCCCTTCTGTATGATCCGGCATTCCTGCACCGCCTCCGCCCCACGCTCACATGCGGCTACCGCCTTCGCCGCCCCGCATACCACGCACCCCTCCGATACCCCGCACCCCGTGTCGCACTCCGACGCATGCTCACAGTCCAATATCTCACCCGGCCGCCTCCCGTACACCCCCTCCATCGTTGGAAGCTCCACCATCTCACGCAACGCTCGATTCGCAAACACCACCTGCCGATGCCCGTTCACGATCAGCAACGCCCCAGGCACCGCGTCCAGCAACTCCCGCACATCCGATTTGCCCGCAAAATAGGCCACCTGCCCGCGGATCGCCTCCGCGGAAGATCGCTCCCGCGACGCTCGCGGATCGTACTCCGGCTCGGCCGCGAAACCCCCGTGCCCTTCACACATGACCACCTTCCATCCACCGCTCCCGAATTGCCTCATCCATCGTCACCGCCCCCGCCGCCCAGAATCGCATCCCCGACCCCCATTTACAAGGGCCAACGCCCATGGCAAGCCATGCCACAGTGAATACCGCCACGATCGCTGAAGATAGAGCCCCCCGCGACGCCCGCCGCCCCAACGCCAGTAGCTGCTTGCTGCCCCTAACGCACCAACGCCGATACCGCCACATCGCTCCGGACCTGCGCATCTCCCGCTCGCGCATAGAGGTACAGGTCATCCGAGATGACCTTCTCTGCCCCCGCGCTCTCCGCCGCCTTCAGCCGTATCTCCACCCTCGCGCTGCTCCGATCGCCCGTGCTCTCAAGGATCTTCCATGCCAGCCGGCTGCCCGGTGACGATTCGATCCGGTCGATCGTGACCTGATCCCCATACGGAGAGTAGAGCTTCACAACTTCCGTTTTGTCATCCCGCGGTGCGACGATCCCGAACGCGACTGTCGCCGGCTGTGCTTCCACACGTTTCAGCACATAGCCCGTTATCGGAATGGATTTTGTGGGACCCACGCTGTCGTTCGTGTGGATCGTCAAAGCCTTCCGGAAGGGGCCGCCCTCAAGCTTGTTCTTCATCCGCACATTGAATCTGAAGCTGTTGTCCTCAGGAACCGGCACATACGTCACATCGAAGTACTGTTGGTCGTATTCAAGCCGATGAACCGCAAGCTTCTCTCCCGGAAAGCCCTTCAGTAGGAACTGCGTCTCGTACGGATCGCCGTTCTTGAGCTTCGGGATGCTCAGGCTGTCGGGAGTGGCCTTGATCAGGTTCCCGTGAAGCGCCAGCGTGATCGGCCCGCGATCCTTGAACGACACCAGAGTCCTCTGGGCCATGCCCCCTGACCGTTCATACGCCCGCAGGAGAACCGGAATCTCACAGGACGAACGCGCGGGAATCCGCGTCGGTTTCTCCTTCGGCATCACGCAGGCGCAGCTCGGTACGATTCCCGTGATCTCCAGGTCCTTCGACGTCGGATTGCGGAGCACAAACGGGTGCTTCACCACTTGGCCTGCGCGAACCGTGCCGAAATCGTACCTCTGCGATTGAGGTCCTTGCCCCTGATCACCCCTGACCGCCAGGTAACCAAGATAGCCGGCAACGACAAGCAGAAACGCCAGGCAGATCCCCAGCACTTTGATCGGTGTGGTGTGACTCATGGCAACCATGCCTGTAGTCGAGCGTCCCGTTGCGCGGGCTCCCAGCCCGCGCAACCGTCTCGTCCCGGGAGTGCTTGGGAAAAAATCGGCCAAGCACTCCCTCTGTTTGGCCGCGGTCCGCCGTACCTTGCCCGGGTGCAGTTGGGCCTCGGCGCCGTCCCCACAACTACCACCGGCTCGCTGCCCGATCACTCATCCGGGCAGCCCGGATCAATCCCGTACGCGCCGGCCGTGATGCTGAACGTCTTCCAGTCGCCGGTCGCGCACTTGTAACGGGGAAGCCCCGGACCAGCGCATCGCGTCTCCGTGTTCACGCAGTAGTAGATGTCAGAGCACATCACGGGCAGCCCGTAGTAAGCCCAACTGTAAAAGCCCCTCTCAGCAGTGTCCGGCACTGGAATCTCGTACACATCCGATCCTTCCTTGCTGCCGCAGCCGCCGAAATACGTGCTGTCTCCGCACTGCTCTTCACACGTCGGATCATGATGGCCGAAAAGCTCGTCACACTTCGGCCATGTGATCTCGTAGCAGCAGCCTGCATACACCACGGCCGCCGCCAGCGAAACCGTCAACGCCGTCATCCAAAGCACAAATCGCTGCCTAACCAACGCTTTTCTCATAGCTGTTCCTTTCTCTATCCCTTGTTGTGACTACCCCCTAATGCTGACTCCCGAACACTCAACCGCCGCGCGCGCAAGCCCAGCACCACCATCGCGAGCATGATCAACCCGGCGGCCATGCCCACGACGTAAGGGGCCGTGCAAAGATTACTCCGCAGTTTGTCGAGGCATCGCCGATCGTATGGGCTGAGCCCATGGAGTGGCTCGGTGACCTTGTGCAGGAAGCATCCCGATCGGTCAGTGCCCAGCCTGCCAAGGG
>Ga0315284_10001071_pt1 | contig 38434 bp, 28 predicted proteins | sample YL17G09_16_MG_FD_203696 | JGI IMG/M metagenome (GOLD analysis project Ga0315284, IMG submission 203696) | Sediment microbial communities from Yellowstone Lake, YNP, Wyoming, USA - YL17G09_16 | ecosystem: Environmental > Aquatic > Freshwater > Lake > Sediment | place: USA: Wyoming | collected...
TTCAATGACCTGATAATCCTCGCGATGATGATTCTCAGCGGCGATGAAAAAGCTCGCCAGAAGCTTCGAAACCGATATGACCATATCCTCCTCGATGAGTTTCAGGACATAAATCGCGCTCAGTATGACCTCGTGAGTCTGATGGTCAGGGATGACGCGAAAGTGCTCGCTGTCGCCGATGCCGACCAGATGATTTACAACTGGCGTGGAAGCGATCCGCAACTGACAACCGATTTTTTGAAAGATTATTCCGCTGAAAGAATCGAGCTGACCGCGAATTACCGAAGCTCGGACACCATAATCCTCGCATGCAAACATCTAATCGCGCACAACAAGCCGCCTCAAATGAGGAGGGTTCCCCCTCCATCGAAAGCCAAACCATCGGTTGCGATGCTCGAGGTTGAATCGAACTCGGAGGAAGCTGAGGCTGTAAAGCGAATCATTGAGCGGAATGTCCAGGAGGGATTCAAGCTCGGCGAGATGGCGATTATTTATCGCATGCACGGTTTTGGGGATGAAATTGAACAGGAACTTGCTGCGCGTGATATCCCATTGCTCAGAGTTCGTCCGAATGATGAATTTCTCCGGGAGGGTCTCGACCAGATTCTGAGCTATCTCCGTCTGACACAGAACCTGTTCGACTGGGATGTTAAAAGCGCATGGGATTTCCCGAGACGAATCATGAATCCGCTTGAGGGTTACAGGATAACATCGACCGCGCATCGACTTGGCATGAGCTTGTTCAAACTCGCGAGTGAAACCGGAAGACTTAATGAACTGTCGCCTCTCGCGAGAAAACGAATTGAAAGATTTATCAAGCTTGTCCATGAATTGAGTCTTCTTGGCGATGACATAAGCCCATCGGGATATTTCCGCGAACTCAGAAAAAGACTGAACATGTTCCTCAGCCCTTTCAATTCCGAGGAATCAAAAAAACTGACCTTGGCTTTAATGGAGCATGCCGCTGATTCATCAACACTCGTAAAACGGCTTAGCTCGGATAGTTCCAAACCGCTTGTGCTTCTAATTCATGAGGGCGGTACGATGCTCCAGCTTGTTTCATTAATTATCGGACGAGCTTTAAAAGATTATCTGAAAATTCCGACGCAAATCGTTTCCGGTGCGACCGTTTCAGAGGCAACATGGAAAAACCTTGAAAAACGCGTATCGAGTGATAATCCTCTGGTCATCATCATGCTCGGTGATGTCTCATATAAGGACACTTTTTTACAGGAGTTCTGGTCGCGCGGATTCGCGTTCGATTTATTCACAATCGCATCGCCGTTCAAGGATGAAAAATTCTGGACAGTGCTCGCAGCGTATCGTTTCATCATAGACCTTCTATCGAACATGCCCTCCGCAGTTGATGAACGCCTTGTGTTCTACGATCTTGAAACCACAGGCGTTGATCCTCGACGATGCGAGATAATCGAGCTCAGCGCCCTTACCACAAAAATGCATGACGAGGAGCATCAGGTATATACGACACTCGTCAAGCCTGAATCGATGCCATCCGCTGAAATACAATCACTCACCGGAATAACACCGAAAATGCTCAAGGATGGAATAGAACCATCGAGAGCATTGAGTGAGTTCGATGCAATCGCACAGGGTTCCGTTCTAATCGGGCATAACATCGAATCATTCGATAACATAATCCTTGAGCGATATTATCCGCCTGCCCTGAAAAAAGATTTCATCCCGGACTTCATCGATACTGTCACCTGGGCGCGCGAACTTTTCCCCGGTGAAAACAACAAACTCGAGGCAATCGGTAAAAGGTTTCATCTTAAAACCGAAGGAGTTCACAGGGCTGGTGAGGATGTTCGTCTCAATCGCGATGTATTCATCAAACTGCTCGAATACGATGGCCTTTTGCGGGGCCTCGATTTCTCGCGCGAAGCCATAATCATGATGGCTCTGGCAGCGCTCGAAAGAGAGAAACCCGAAGAGGGAGTGGGTGGAGCCTTCATATCCGCCGCGATTCGAATCCTCGCGCGCGAGGAGGTCGATCTTAAATCGCTTGAAAACGACCTTTCAAAAGCTTTCAGCGAAAGCACAACATCTGAATTGAGAGAAAGGATCGAACTGTTATCAAAAGAGCCTTATCCCGAGGATGTACAACGGGAAAAATGGGAATCGCTTGCAGATTATCTTATGGCGATGATAATCAAGTACGAGGAGCGTGATGGTGAAAATGGCTTAAGTGGATTCATAAACCATTGCGCATTGCTGAGAGAAGCTGATTTACTCGGTGAGGGTAACGCGGTTAAGATGATGACTATCCACGCCGCGAAGGGTCTCGAATTTCCGATTGTAATTATAATCGGCCTTGAACAAGGCTCGATACCTCATTATCTAGCTCTTGAAAAGCTTGATCGAATCGAGGAGGAACGCAGGCTTTTGTATGTCGCCATGAGTCGCGCCAGAAAAAAGATCTATCTCGTGTATACGCAGAAACGCGATGGACGATTCAGACCACAATCCATGTTCCTCCAGGAGATACCTCAATCTCTGATGAAACGTTTCCGGCAGCGAAAAAAAGCCAGTCATAAGGATTGAAGAAAAATATCCCTCGATTTGGTATAATATATAAACGACATTGACGCTCGCGATCTGTTATGTCCGAAAATATTAAAGACAAACAGAAACCAAAACCATCCGAACCGCGACCATATCCGGTGTGGGTACCGTTTACGCTTGTCTTTTTCGGTTTCCTTCTCCGACTCCTCGCCATGACCCGCCAAGAGACAATCAGCATAGATTCCGTGCGCTATATCCAGTTCGCAAAAAGTTATTTATCGGGCATTTTCAATACGATCGGTCCGACCGGACTCAGGGAATTACCTGATATCGGCTATCCTATCCTGATTGCTATCCTCGCGAGAATATTCGGAGGCGACCTTGAAGCATCAGCCTGGTGGATTTCTCTCATCTCGGGCACACTGACCCTGATTCTCATATATATGATTGCGTTGCGATTCGCCGGATGGCGTCCGGCTATTTACACATTATTCATCGCTGCAACCTGTCTTCCTTTAATCAGTTATTCATCCCTTATCCAAACAGAGTCTTTGTTTATCCTCCTTCTCGCAGTCAATGTCTATCTTTCATATATCGCAAGAAAGCGAGAACTATATTCCTTCTGGTTCATAATCGGAGGGATTTCATCCGCATATGCCTACATTACACGTGGCATTGGCATAATCTTCCTCGTGATATTCCCCTTATCAGTCTGGTTGATGGGATTTGTGGAAGGCGATATCAAAAAAGACAGGACAAAAACAAACCTGAGATTCACTGTGGGAATTATCGGTTTCATTATCGGCTTCATGATTATCGCTTTCCCATACCAGATCATGCTGTATCGAACATATAACCGATTTGTATTGAGCGACCAGTCGATCTGGCATACTCCGAGAGTTCTTCATCCTGAAATCAATTTCAACGCGGATCCTCGTTACGATGGCACTCTCACATCAGATGGCACCGAATACCTGATCAATACTGCGGATTTTTACGATTTCCCAAAAGCATCGCCCATTACAAAAATTAAAGCATTTGTATCGAAGTATTTAAAAAATCAGATCGGGATTTATTATTATCATCTGCGCGAGTTATTCTCCCCACTCTACCTTTTCCTGATAGCACTGGGGCTTTTCGCATCCCCCTGGGAACCGAAATTTAAAAATGGCTTGATACTATTTGGCATTTGGTCGATCCCATTCCTCCTGCTTCAGCCTTTTTATTACACTGAAGCGAGATATATCGCGCCTGTGACTATATTCCTCCTGGTGATAGCGGGTCGTGGGATTGTCGCATGTGTTAAATGGCTCGCTCTGATGATGCCCAAGCGTGATTACAAATGCATTGAATGGGGTTTCGCGATTGTTTTATTCATTATCCTTACGCCCATGATGATTTATCCCATTACTCATCGCGGCTATAAATACGATTACATAGAGCTTCGAGATGCGGGTTACTTTCTCGCTGGCTATATTCATGGAGCGGGTGGGGCTGGAGTGATGGCTGTAACTCCTCTCATCGGCTATTACGCGGATATATCTCCAAACCTGGTTCTTCCCGATGCGGATATCGAGACCATACTCAAATTCGCTAAAGCAAAGGGAGTGGATTATATCGCCCTTGATGAGCGAAAGGTTTATCCTTTCCGCCCTCAACTCAGAGCTTTACTATATACTGACACCCATCCTCCAAACCTGGAACTGATATACAACAATGCCGATAATCAAGGATACAGAGTCAGGATATTTAAAATCATGGATTTATAAGCACGAGGTTTCATTTGAACGGGACAGATGAAATTGAAAATATCGAAGAACGCGAGATTGCCAATATTACGGGGACAGTCGATGTCCCTGCTGAAGATGTCGCGCCGGTAACCGAAAAAACCGAATCCGAACCACCTCCTCCATCAGGTAAAGCAAAACCTGCTCGCAAACCTATTGATTTCCCATTTCTGCTCCTTCTAATAATTCTGATTGGTCTCGCTGTCAGAATTGCGCTCCTGATAACTGAAAATAAAGTCTATGTTGATGGCGTCCATTATCTTTTGCAAGGTCAGAATATCCGCTCAGGGATATGGGATACATGGGATCCTAATGGTGGACGATGGAGTGTGCCTCCTTTATACCCCTTATTTGTCGCTTTTGCACTCTCTTTCATCCATGATTTAATGCGAGCCGGTCAGGTTGCATCGATGGTTGTCGCTTTAACTATAATCCCGGCGATATACCTTATCGCTCGTTCTTTCCTCGGTGAAAAAGGAGGATTATGGGCTGCTTTCATCGCTGCGATCGATCCTCTGACAACCCATTATTCAATCGTAACCTACGCCGAACCGACTTTCATAGCGATGACTGTATGGTGCATCTGGTTCTCGATTCTGTGCGTGGAAAAAAAAGAAAGAATCCTGCCACCGATACTTATGGGATTTTTCGCGGCACTGGCTTACCTCGCAAAAGCTTTCGGACTCGCGCTTGGAATTTGGGGCTTCGTCCTGCTTCTATATTACGCTATTACATCGCATGACAAAAAAATCTCGATCAGGCTACGTAATCTTGTTCTATATTTAATTTCATTCCTCGTCATAGCGATTCCATACTGGATGTTCCTCGTATCATATCTCGGTCACTGGGGACCCGATGGCAAATCGCAATTTGAATTTACGCGGCTTCATGCCCCAAACATAAAGTTGGAATCCATAGATCCCCGCTATGAAGGCTTAATCACCGAAGATTATGAATACGCCATTTATAAAGGCCAACCGCAATTCGGACATCTCTCAGGTATGGATTTTACAAGGACTTACGCAACCAAATATATCCAGAAACTGAAAGAGATTTTCTACTTTTACCCGATCCGTCCGGTTCCTCCTTTTACTAATGTCTATTTGACATCCACTCTTCTATTGATTCTTCTTGGTTTGGGTCTTTTAGCGGTACCGTTAACACTCAGTCGTTCTGCAACACCGCGGATTCTACTCGCATGGTTCCCCCTGTGGCTTTTCATAATGCCACTGGGATTCATCGAGGTTCGTTACTTTGTGCCTTTCGCAGTTCTTCTGATCCCGTTTATAGCAAGCGGTATGTATCACTTCGAGGATTGGCTTAGAAACACCTCGATCTTCAGTCCGCCGCCTTTGAGAGGACTAATCATCCCATTCATGGTTGTTCTAATCCTTATGAACGGGTACGCATCATACTCGTACCGTTTCACACACATTAACAGTGTGGAAAAGAGTTACTGGGAATACAAAATCGCTGGCGAGTTCATGAAAGAATACACTGGCGGGAAAGGAGGAAATATCATTGAAAGCGCGGATATGATTGCTTTCTATGCCGGTATGCAGGGATGGGTTACTCCACAGACAGACTATAACGGTCTTATTCATTTCATGCTCAAGCATGATATCCGCTTCTTCGCTATGACCGAATACCTGACCATGAAGAAACATCAACGTCCGCAATTAAAATGGCTATTCGCTTTCCCGCCACCTGAAACAGAAGAGCTAAAACCAATCTACTGGGATGATGCATACGAGGGTCATCGCGTTGTTATCTATGAGCTGAAAAATGAAGTAATTGAGAAGTGGAATCGCGGCATGATTGAATAATTAAATAAAGGGGTCAGTCCCCTTTTTTTAAAAACCAAGTAATAATCAGCGATTAAAAATAAAGGGGACTGACCCCTTTATTTTTGGCATTTGCCTTATCAACTCCGAATCATTATCATTGAATATTGATTAAGGAAATTACTCCATGCAAAAGCACGACTACAATGCCATTCTTTCCATAATGATGGATGCCGCTATCGAAGCAGGTTACCTCACTATAAATTCCACGCCTGAACAAAGAAAAGACTTATTCATCGCTGATGACCGAGTGACTATAATCGATATCGAAGCGGAAAATGTCATTATTAAAATACTCAAAGACAATTTCGCTGACTTAATCATCCTCAGTGAAGAAACGCATAAAAAAAATCGCGAACCTGTCTTTCATAATATTGATAAATTCACAGGCTTCCTCGTTGACCCCATCGATGGAAGCGTCAATTTCTCAAGGATGATTTCAAAAAATTACGGTAATTTCGCTGTCTCAATCGGATTCGCTGAAAACGGAATCATCAAGGCTGGAGTTATCTATAAACCTCTCGAAAATGAGATGTTTCATGCTGTTCGCGGCAATGGCGCATTTCAAGATAATAATCAAATTCATGTCTCACAAATCGATAATATCAATCACGCATCCATAGAACTTGGGAGCTACTGGATACGCGAGAAACCGGATTTGTTCAATCGATGGTTCACAAACAAGAAAACGGATGTTGAACAGATTCTGATTCGTGGAAGTGCTGCTGTAGGTCTTGCCGATGTGGCTCGTGGACGAATAGAGGCAATACTGCACTCAAAACTTCATCCATGGGATTACGCCGCAGGATGGATCATAGTCGAGGAAGCAGGCGGAATCGTTATGGATGGCAACTGCAATTCTCTAAGACTTGGAGGTAAATTCATCTACGCCACGAACAAAAACCTTAATGAAACCGTCAAAAGGATTTTGAAAGGCGAATTCAAATGAAAAAAACACAACTGCTGAAACTTATCGATCTGGTACTAATCCTCGCTGTCATCCTGACCGTTTCTTCAAATGCTTATACTCAAAACATCCAACAAGGTGGAATCCCGCAAAACATAATCCTGATCTCCTGGGATGGACTTGACCGCAGCGTTGTTGAAGAGCTCCTGAATGATAATCGACTTCCAAATCTCGCAGCGCTCATCAATGAAGGCTCATTTCAGGAAATTGAAATCAAAGGACATGCAACATGCACGAAACCCGGTCATGCGGAAATGCTCACCGGACTTTCAGCTGAAACAACAGGTGTCCTTTCCAACCGAGATTACAAGCCGATTCCCGAAGGCTACACGATCTTCGAACGAGTTCAGAAACATCTTGGAGGAAAAGATAAAATCCACACCTTCATGGTTACCGGCAAACTCGCTCATGTTGGAGGTCGTGGCGCAGAGGAGATCAAATCTCAAATTAACAAGATGAAGAATAAGAAAAACCAGAAGAAAGCCCGGAGACAGGCTTATTCATCCACAGTTTTAAACCAGGGAGAACCATTTTTCCTGACAAAGAAAAGCCTTGATGTTTTCGATTGCGCTCAGCGAGAAGCATCGGAAGTCGGTCCTTTGTGCCTGAAATATCTCGAACAATTCAAAGAGCCTCGATTCCTTGCTTTCCTTCATTTCAGCGACCCCGATCACAAGGGGCATAAACACGGCATGGGAAGTGAAGAATATCGTCAGGCAGCTATCGATTGCGACAAATGGCTCGGCGAAATAGTGAAATGGTTGAAAGAACAACATTTGTATGACCTGACTCTGTTATATGTCACAACGGATCATGGATTCGATATGGATACATCCTCACACAGTGATGCCCCTCACAGCTGGCTTGCCACTAACGACAAAACTGTTACTCATGGGGGATTTCTCGCGGATATTCCCGCAACAATCCTCTGGCGATTCGGAATTGGTTGTGAGAATTTGGATCCGAAGTTGATAGGAAAACCCTTAACGTAACGCCGACCTCCGGTCGGCAGTAGCACCGATGTCCTCATCGGATTGGTAATGAATCCAAACAAAAATACAAAACCCCCCTTTAAAAATAATGGTAATTTATTAAAATCAGCTTTATAATAATTCGAAAAGGTGTCTCGTTCTTAACACTGTTTTAACTGCAACATAGGAGAATGTTTCTTATGAAGAAACACACGAACATCTACTTGGCAAGCGCACTCGCCTTCCTGCTTGCGATAATGCTTTCGGCGTGTTCCGGGGGAAAATCGCCGGTTGCACCGTTTGATATTCTTTCAGATGACCAAATCCCCGATGTTGAAAATCCATCGGAATCAAATCGAGGAGTTGTCGCGGTCTATGATGCAATTATTGACCCGCAAGCTGGAACATTCGAAATCACACCGTCTGAGCGCATGGTGGATTACCATTTCCCGCTTACGCAATATTATTCAAACGTGCTTAAAATCGTTGGATTCGGTTTCACGCCGAATTTCTGGGCGGATATCAAGCTTACCCACCCATACCCCGGAAGTGGAATCAAAGGTTACGACCCGAGAGTAATCGCAATCCTTCCAGCTCGCGCGGGAGTGAACTTCAATTATCCAACGCTTAATGCGATTAGTAACAATTCGGTTGTTCTCGAACCCGATGGCTACACGAAGCTTTTCGACAATCTCGGGGGCTCGATTCCTGGCAACACAAATCCGTTTAAAGCGTATTTCAAGGATCAACCAAATCGTGTCTGGTCAAGCACAGGCATAACATTCGAAACCCAGCGATGGAACATGAATCTATCGGGTTTCGGAGGACCACTGCAATATAAACTCATTGTTGATGTCTCTACTAACTATCCCAACTCACCTCAACCAGTAATCGACAACGCACCCGAACCGGTTCAGGTTGAGACGACAGTTGGACCTGGACTGACATCGAATGGCGGAAGCGCATTGATTGAAGTTACCTTCCTCGATTGGCAGGGAGCATCAGATATAAAGTGCAAAGCAGAAACACCTGCCTTGTTCAATAGCGCAATCCAACTGCTTTATTCAAGACCGGGACCAAATCCAAACGAATATATTTTTTCGGGTACTATCTCGAATTCACTTCTCGCTCCCGCTGGTGAGTACAATGTATTGATTGCTGCCTGGGATATTCCAAGTGACATCCACACTTTTGACGAAGCAATGGCTATTGTGAGTAATGATATAAATTTCAATCCCGTTGATGTCACCCCGCCATGGCTGAACTTTTCGCCTGGAGACGTTTTTATAGATGGCAATTACGCCTATATCGCTGGTCGTGTTAATGGCTTGCATATTTTTGATATTACCAATCCGGTAAATCCTGTTTGGGTGAATTGGGTTGACACGCCGGGGTATGCCAAAGGTGTTTACGTTTCAGGCGGTTACGCCTATGTCGGGGATGGTAGTTCTGGATTACAGATAATAGACATCGAGCCGCCCGAATCAGCGTATATCGTGAAGTCAGTTGACACGCCGGGGTATGCTTGGGGTGTTTACGTTTCAAGCGGTTACGCTTATGTCGGGGATGGTAGTTCTGGATTACAGATAATAGACATCGATCCGCCCGGTTCAGCGTATATCGTGAAGTCAGTCGACACGCCGGGGAATCCTTATGGTGTTTACGTTTCAGGTGGTTACGCCTATGTCGGGGATAGTAGTTCTGGATTACAGATAATAGACATCGAGCCTATCGGATCGGCGTATATCGTGAAATCAGTTGACACGCCGGGGGATGCTTATGGTGTTCACGTTTCAGGCGGTTACGCCTATGTCGCGGATTATGGCTCTGGATTACAGATAATAGACATCGAGCCTATCGGATCGGCGTTCATCGTGAAATCAGTTGACACGCCGGGGTATGCCAAAGGTGTTTACGTTTCAGGCGGTTACGCCTATGTCGGGGATGGTAGTTCTGGATTACAGATAATAGACATCGAGCCGCCCGAATCAGCGTATATCGTGAAGACAGTTGACACGCCGGGGAATGCTTATGGTGTTTACGTTTCAGGCGGTTACGCCTATGTCGCGGATATTTCTTCTGGATTACAGATAATAGACATCGAGCCTATCGGTTCAGCGTATATCGTGAAGACAGTTGACACGCCGGGGAATCCTTATGGTGTTTACGTTTCAGGTGGTTACGCCTATGTCGGGGATACTAGTTCTGGATTACAGATAATAGAAATCGAGCCGCCCGAATCAGCGTATATCGTGAAGACAGTTGACACGCAGGGGTATGCTTATGGTGTTTACGTTTCAGGAGGTTACGCCTATGTCGCGAATGTTGCTTCTGGATTACAGATAATAGACATCGAGCCTATCGGTTCAGCGTATATCGTGAAGACAGTTGACACGCCGGGGTATGCTTATGGTGTTTACGTTTCAGGTGGTTACGCCTATGTCGGGGATACTAGTTCTGGATTACAGATAATAGAAATCGAGCCGCCCGGTTCAGCGTATATCGTGAAGTCAGTTGACACGCCGGGGTATGCTTATGGTGTTCACGTTTCAGGCGGTTACGCCTATGTCGCGGATTATGGCTCTGGATTACAGATAATAGACATCGAGCCTATCGGATCGGCGTTCATCGTGAAATCAGTTGACACGCCGGGGAATGCTTATGGTGTTTACGTTTCAGGCGGTTACGCCTATGTCGCGGATTATGATTCTGGATTACAGATAATAGACATCGAGCCTATCGGTTCAGCGTATATCGTGAAGACAGTTGACACGCAGGGGTATGCTTATGGTGTTTACGTTTCAGGAGGTTACGCCTATGTCGCGAATGTTACTTCTGGATTACAGATAATAGACATCGAGCCTATCGGTTCAGCGTATATCGTGAAGACAGTTGACACGCCGGGGAATGCTTATGGTGTTTACGTTTCAAGCGGTTACGCCTATGTCGCGGATTATGAAGGCGGTTTGCGAATTATCAAGCTCTGGTAATCCACCTCCGCAGAGCCTACGGTGGACAGGTCCTGCCTTCGCAAAGCCTACAGCGGGCAAGTCCGAACTACATTCTCACGCTACGACTGACTTCGAGAACATCCTCAATCTTTGAAATCGAGTTTATAACTCTCTCAAGTTCGCGTTTGTTCCTCACCTGTATCCTTACCCTCATCCGTACAGTCTTGTCTTTTGCGAGTTGCATCTTCAAATCGCTTACGTTTATTTTCATCTCGCCGATTACTTTCGTCATGTCTCTCAGGATGCCTACCCTGTCAAGTACCCAGGCATCGATCGAGCTCAGATATGTTCCCTCGAAATCGGGAATCCAGCTTACATTCACCGGATGCGTATCCTCCATCACCTTCGATTCTATCATTTTGCACACCTTGCGATGTATCGAGATCCCTCGATGTTTCGTAGCGTAACCAACTATTCTGTCGCCATAAACCGGAAGGCAACATTTGGCAAAATGCACAAAAGTATCATCAACACCCTCAACCGCAATGCCAAGCTCGCGTGAACTTCCTTCGAGCGGAATTTTCTGTAATAAACTGACTCTGAGAGCCTGTGATTGCTTCTGCTTAAGTTCCTTGACGAGATGCTCTTTAAGAATCAGGATCGCACTTCTCGCATTAAGATCGCCACATCCAACGGCTGCAAAGAAATTGTTTGGATCCTTGAAATTGAAAAGGTTGATATTTTTCCTGAGATTCTGCTCGCTTGTAAGATCAAGACCCTGCAAACCCAAACGCCGTTCTTCTTTTTCAAGAAGCTGACGACCATAAGCAATTGTATCTTCAAGCTTTAGCTTGCGGTAATACAGCTTGATGCGGCTTTTCGCCGTGCTTGTCATTGTGAAAGTAATCCAGTCAATTGATGGCTCCGCGTTCTTCTGCGTTATGATTTCTACAATCTCACCGCTCTTCAGTTTCCTGTCGAGAGGGACAATCTGACCGTTGACTTTCGCGCCTCTACATTGGTTGCCGACCTCGGTATGAATATGGTACGCGAAATCCACCGGGGTGGAACCAACGGGAAGCGCGACTACATCACCTTTTGGCGTGAAAAGAAAAATCTCATCCGGTACAAGATCGAGCTTGAGAATCTCCATGAATTCCTGAGCATTCATGGTGCTGGATTGCCAGTCGACGACTTGTCTGAAGAAAGCGAGCTGTTGATCGAGAGCTGAAGGTTTGGTTATATCCTCTTTGTAGAGCCAATGCGCGGCGACACCATATTCTGCTATTCGATGCATCTCCTCTGTTCGTATCTGTATCTCTATCGGCTTACCATCGGGACCCATTACGACCGTATGCAGCGACTGGTACTTGTTGGACTTTGGACGTCCGATGTAATCCTTGAATTTCTCGTACAATGGCATGTATGCTGAATGGATTACACCCACAGTCGTATAACAATCCTTAAGCGTTTTCACAATTACGCGCAGCGCGATTAAATCCATCACCTGGTCGAAATCGAGATTATCGCGCTCCATTTTCTGATATATCGAATAAAAATGCTTCGCTCGTCCCTGGATTGTAGCTTCTATATCAACCAACGCGAGAAACTTTTTCAACGATGCAATCAATTCCTGCACCGATTTCTCCCGCTCAGCTTTCCGCATTGCAACTTTCCCCGCAATATCGTTATATATATCCGGGTATAGAGTCTTGAACGCAAGATCCTCCATCTCGTTCTTCATCTGGAAGATACCAAGTCGATGTACGAGCGGAGCGTAAAAATCAAGGGTATCCTGTGCAATCCTTTTTTGCTTTTCCTCCGGAAGATATTTTATCGTTCGGAGATTATGAAGACGATCCGCAAGCTTGATTATTATTACACGGATATCCTTGGTGATAGCGGATATCATCTTCCGAGCGTTTTCAGCTTTTCGTTCCTCATATGAGCTGAAATTCATCCGTCCCAATTTTGTCACGCCCTCGACAAGCAGCTTGACATCATCGCCGAATTCACTCCCGATATTCTCCGCGCTTACGTTCGGATTGTCTTCGAGCACATCATGAAGAAGCGATGCGGCGATCATCTGGCTGTCAGCGCTGAGCTCCGCCAGTATGGATGCCACAGCGACCGGATGCATGAAGAAGCTCTCGCCGCTTTTACGTTCCTGGTCCTTATGAGCCTTCTCTGCGAAAAAATAAGCGCGCGCAACAAGGTCGAAATCCACGCCTTCAGGTTGATGCTCGAGGATTTTCTCCATCAGCTTCTCAAGGTCGCGTGGAAGATTCGACTTGCATACCGGTCCCGTGTAAATCCGTTTTCCGGATATTTCCGATTTCTCCTCCATGCTATAACAATAATACCACGTTAAAGTGCCACCCCCCAATTCTTCACCTCAATACTATTTCCCATTTTTTCTTGACAGCATTCAAATGGTAGCGTAGAATTTTTATTGAATAAACCACGCCTTATAGTCAAAAACGCGGACGGGAAGAGTCCAACTTTTTTTTGACCTTTTGACATGGGAGCGTCCGAAAATATCTTAAATATGCCGCATCCTGTGTAGCGATGCGGCTATTGAGTTTATTCGGGACACCATATGAGAACAAAAATCCAAAATAAACCACCCTCTGAGGATGAAGGAGGTAATAGCTCATGAAACCGTGGAGAACTCCGCTTGATATAGATAAACATAAGCTCCCTCATTATAAAATCTACATTATCGTCGATCGATGCAAGGGATGCAGTTTCTGCGTTGAATATTGCCCGAAAAAAGTGCTTGAGATGTCCGAGGAGTTCAATATTAAAGGCTATCACCCCCCATTTCCGGTGCGCGAGGATCAGTGTGTCGGATGCGACCTTTGCGAACTTATCTGCCCGGAATTCGCTATCTATGTCCTCAAAGACGAGGAAGAACCCGAAGATAAGATAAAAATGAATGTAGAAAACGCCATAGGTGAACCTGAAGGTGATAAAGAATCGGAAAATGAGCAGTCAAAAGACAAGATAAAAACGTAATGAATTCCCCCGACAGGGGGTTTTTAAATATCCTTTAATGGAAATTTAGAATCAAATGATCCTTTATAGATTCAAATCAGGAATTAATGCCAAAGTAAAAGAAATATGACAGAAAAAATCAAACAGATAAAAACAGTCCCGGCGAACCCCTCCGGAGTCTTGACCGGTTCGCATTATCTCGATGGCGACCATGCTGCTGCCGAGGGATGTATCGCTGCTGGATGCCGATTCTTCGCGGGTTATCCCATTACTCCCTCGACCGAAATCGCCGAGAGGGTTTCTGCTCGATTCCCTCGTGTCGGTGGAATCTTCATCCAGATGGAAGACGAGCTGGCAAGTATGAATGCAATCCTCGGTGCCAGCTGGGGCGGCACAAAATCCATGACCTGTACCTCTGGGCCGGGATTTTCTCTCATGATGGAAAACCTTGGACTCGGTCTCATGCTTGAAACTCCATGCGTTGTGGTTAATGTTCAACGCGGAGGTCCATCTACGGGGCTTCCAACGCTCCCTGCGCAGTCCGACATGATGCAAGCTCGATGGGGAAGCCATGGCGATTATGAAATTATCGCACTTGTACCGAACTCTCCGCAGGAATGTTTCGAACTCACTATCCAGGCTTTCAATTTCTCAGAGCTTTATAGAATGCCGGTGCTTTTGATGATGGATGAATGTGTCGGTCACATGACCGAGCGAGTAGTTATCCCAAAAGCGGAAGATATCCACCTTATCCCAAGACGATATACATCACTGCCTCCCGAAGAATATCTTCCGTACAAACCTGAAGAAGACCTTATTCCTCCGATGCCTCCGGTCGGTGAAGGTTATAGATTCCATATCACAGGTCTTACACATGATGAAAAGGGTTATCCCGTGATGACCGCTGAAGCGCAGAATAAACTCGTCTCAAGACTCGTCAGGAAGATAACCGAACATATCGATGAAATCGTGATTGTGAAAGAAGACGGTCTCGACGATGCTGAAGTCGTGATCGTAAGCTATGGGATTACAAGCCGTGTGACTATCCCCGCAATCGAAAAAGTGCGTAAAGATGGCATAAAAGTCGGACACCTCAGGCTCATCACGGCATGGCCCTTCCCCGGAAAACATATAAAAGCGATTTCAAAAAAAGTCAAGGGAATCATAATGCCGGAGCTGAACATGGGGCAGATGGTGCGCGAGGTCGAGCGATTCGCCTGCGGGAATTGCATAGTTCGCTCAATTCCACACGCCGGGGGATGGGTTCATAATCCCGATGATATTTACCAGGTAATCAAGGAGGTGGCAAAATGAGTGAAATAGACACCCCTAAGTTAATACGACGAAAGCCGGATACAGAGCATCCAATGGCAGACCTCTTGAGAATAGATCGTCTTCCGCATGTCTGGTGTCCCACATGCGGCATTGGAACCGTTGTGAATTGTGTCGCTGCCGCAGTTCTTAAATCCACCGACATCGACCCGAATCACATTGGTATCGTAAGCGGTATAGGATGCACCGGTCGAGGCGCCGGATATCTACGCTTCGATAGTTTCCATACAACCCATGGACGTGCTATTCCTTTCGCCACAGGTCTCAAACTCGCTCGTCCGGATATGAAAATCGTGATTTTCAGCGGCGATGGCGATCTCGTATCAATCGGTGGAAATCATTTCATCCACGCTGCTCGAAGAAATATGGACATCGTCGTAATCTGTGTTAACAACTTCATATATGCCATGACCGGGGGACAGATGGGACCAACAACGCCCCTCCATGCGAGAAGCTCGACAAGTCCATTTGGAAACAGCGATATTCCTTTCAATCTCCCCTATCTCGCCGCAAGCTGCGGTGCGACTTATGTGGCTCGATGGACTGCCCTTCATGTAAGAAGGCTTCAGAACTCAGTATCCGAAGCGCTTCATCGAAAAGGATTCAGTTTCATAGAAGTTATTTGTCCGTGCGCTACCTTATATGCCCGTCTCAACAAGCTTGGCACGGGTCTCGATCTAATGCGGTTTTATCATGACAATTCCGAAATCAATCAAGAAGCTCATCTAAAAGACCTTGATATAAACTTCAAAGGGAAAATCATTTGCGGTAAATTCGTCGATGAAGAGCGTAAAACTTTCCAGGAACGCTATGATGAAGAAAACAAGCTAATCCTCGGTGATAAGTATGCTCCATATAAAATACCGGATTTCCCGCATCGGGATCACAATGGTAAAAACGATAAGGAGGAAAAGAAATAATGAAAAATGAAATCAGGATATGTGGATTTGGTGGACAGGGTGTAATCAAATGCGCTTACATAATCGGTAAAGCTGCGAGTATATATGGCAACAAGAATGCAACAATGACACAGAGTTTCGGTCCTGAGGCACGCGGCTCATCATGCAGCGCGCAAGTTGTAATCAATGAAGATGCGGTGCTTTATCCATATCTGCAAACCACTGATGTTCTCGTAAGCATGTCGCAGGATGCCTTCAGGAAATATTATCCGGAAGTATCTGACGATGGTCTTATCCTGATTGATGAAGACCTTGTAAAATCCGAAAAGCCAAAAGCGAACCAGAAACTTTATTCGATCCCCGCGACTCGTTTCGCTGAGGAACTCGGCGATAAAATAGTCCTTAACATAATCATGTTCGGATTCTTTGTCGCCATGACAGGTGATCTCCTGCAACTCGAAGCCGCGAAAAAAGCCGTGGAAACATCTGTGCCAGCTTCAAGCCTCGAAATGAACATGAAAGCTTTCTACAAGGGTTATGAGTATGGAAAAGCCCTTCTTGAAAAGGATAAGAATCGGAATAAATCGAATTGATTTTGTGGTTTACAAATTAAAATTGAATATGGAATACGCATTTTTACGGGTTCAAAGCGCATTATGGTTCAAGTTGATTTAAAATTCCGAGACAAACTCGCTGAGATGATTGGTGGCGAGATGCATAACCTGTGCTACCAATGTGGCGCATGTGTTGGCGACTGCCCGGCTGCGAGATATTCGGATGACTATAATCCTCGTCTGATAATGCTCAAGACACTTCTTGGTCTCGAAGATGATCTTATATGTGAAAATTCAATAATCTGGAAATGCACCAACTGTTTCAACTGCTATGAAAGATGCCCTCAGCAGGTCAAACCAATTGAGGTTATTATCGCGCTTAAGAATATGATTGGCTTGCGTCATCTCGAACCGTCAAGTGTTGATGAAATCCTTCAAAGCGTTCGTCAGAGTGGAAGAACTGTTCTTGTGAATGAAACGGTCATTCGTCGTCGCGAGGAATTAAATCTTCCCCCGCTCAAAGACCTTCCGGTTAAGGAGCTCGAAATCCTGATCCATGCTGAGGAGGATAAGGAATAATGCCGGAAAAGAAAAAAGCGGCTCCGTTTTTTGGATGCATGATTCAGGCTAAATACCCGCAATTTGAATCCGCTGTCAGATTTTCTTTCGATAAACTCGGCTATAAACTTGTCGATCTCGATGGTTTCACTTGTTGTCCCGACCCGATTTATTTCCAGGCTTTTGATAAATTGTCATGGTTATCGGTGGCTGCGAGAAATATCGCTATCGCCGAGGAAGCTGGATTGGATTTGATTACAGCGTGCAGCGGATGCACATCGAGCTTATCCGAAACAAATCATCTTTTGAAAACCGATGAAGAGCTTCGAGAACGAGTTAACGAGCGTCTCGCCAAGATAGGGAAAAAATTCAAAGGCACAATACGGGTAAGACACATCGCGACTGTTCTGAGAGATGACATCGGTTATGAAAAAATCGCTGCATCCGTAATAAGACCTTTGACCTCGATGAATGTAGCTTTTCATTACGGATGTCATCTTCTAAAACCTGTTGAAATAATGAATGTAGATGACCCCCAGCATCCGGAATTACTCGAACAACTTGTTAAAGCAATCGGTGCGAATCCGATAAGTCATAGACAAAGAATTTTATGTTGTGGAAAAGGATGCCTTGATGATGACCTTCCACCAAAAATGATGTTCGACATACTGACGTCCGTGGAGAATGAATCTCCCGATTGTCTTTGCCTTATCTGTCCAACCTGCTTCGATCAGTATGATATGGGACAGATAAGGATGAAGAAAATATTCGATCGAAAATTCGAGATTCCCGTGGTCTATTATTTTCAACTCCTCGCGCTTGCGCAGGGAGCCGATTCCAAAACAATCGGATTGCAGTGGCATAGAACCAAAACAAAGGAGTTCATGGAAAAGGTAGCAGCGTTATCAGGCTGAACAATGTAGCCCGGCAAGACTTGTCCGCCGTAGGCTTTGCGAAGGCGGATGCCGGGAAACGCTCAGGTGATATGATGACTAAAGGCGTACTGGTCATAGGTGGTGGAATAGCCGGAATACAATCCGCTCTCGACCTTGCATCAAGCGGTGTGAAAGTGTATCTCGTCGAGAAAACACCATCCATTGGCGGACGAATGGCGCAACTCGATAAAACCTTCCCCACCATGGACTGCTCGATATGAATTCTCGGACCCAAGATGATGGATGCCGGTCGGCATCCGAACATCGAACTGATGACCTACTCCGAGATAATCGGCTTGAGCGGTGAAGCGGGCGATTTCAAAGCTACCATTCTCCGAAAACCGCGATATGTTCGCGAAGACCTTTGCACGGGATGCGGTTCATGCGCTGAAAACTGTCGTGCGCCCATGGTTCCTAATGAATTCGATGAGGGGCTTCATGCGCGAAGACCCATCCATATCCCGTTCGCTCAGGCGGTTCCGAAAGTATATTTAATCGACCGTGAAAATTGCCTGAATAAAAAACCCGATTTCATCTCATGCCAGCGATGTATCAAAGCTTGTGAAATCAAAGCTATCAATCACGATATGAAACCGCAGGAGGTCGAGATCGACATCGCGAGCATCATCGTTGCCACCGGTTTCGATTTATTCAATCCTCAACAATTAAGCCATTATGGCTATAAACGATTCAGAAATGTTTTAACCAACCTTGAACTCGAACGTCTCCTGAATGCGACCGGACCGACCGAAGGGCATATCGTCCGCATGACCGATAAAAAGACGCCTAAGAGAATCGCATTCATACAATGTGTCGGTTCGCGCGGTGAGGCTGGTAACGATTACTGCTCGCGTTTCTGTTGTCTGAATACCATAAAAGATTGCCTTCTCGTTAAAAGCCACGATCCTGAAATAGAGGAGATGCTCGTTTTCTACATCGATATGCGCGCCTGCGGCAAAGGTACCGAGGATTTCTATAATCGAGCAAAACAGCTTGATTACATTAAGTTCGTACGCGGACGACCATCGAGCGTTGAGGAGATAAGCGGAAATGGCGATCTCCTTGTGCATGTCGAAGATACTGAAACCGGTAAAATACATCATTACGAAGTCGATTTGACAATCCTTGCTCCTGCGATGATCCCATCCGCTGGTGTTAAGAAGCTCGCTGACATTCTTGAAATCGAACTCGATGAAAGCGGTTTCTTCAAGCGTGATGACCTTCATGGCGATTTCCTTTCCTCGTCAAGAGAGGGCATATATCTCGCTGGATGTGCTGTCGGTCCGGCGGATATCTCGGAATCGGTCGCGCAAGCATCAGGAGCGGCATCAAATGCCGGCAAATGGGTGTCGGAATATAGAATCAAGCCCACCGAAGAAATAATCGAACCGATTGATATTTCGGGAACACCGCGAATTGGCGTTTTCCTTTGCAATTGCGGCATAAACATCGCAGGAACGCTCAATATGGAGGAACTTGAAAATTACGCTCGAACTCTTCCATCTGTGGTTCATGTCCAGCGCGATATATTCCTCTGTTCCGACGGTTCTCAAAAAGACATACAGAGAATTATCAGAGAAAAAAAATTAAATCGGGTTGTTGCTGCTGCATGCACTCCTCGAACTCACGAACCGATTTTCAGAGAGACTCTTTCTCGAATCGGCATGAATCCATATCTTTTCGAAATGGTAAATGTACGCGACCAGTGTTCATGGGTTCACACGGAACATCCCGACCTCGCGACATGGAAAGCCAAAGACCTTCTCCGCATGGCTGTCGCCAGAGTCAAGCATCATCAACCGCTAAAAGTGGAATCCATAGAAACGGAGAAATCGGTTCTTATAATCGGAGGAGGGATCGCTGGTATCCAGGCAGCTCTCGACCTTGATGCGCAAGGCTTCCATGCCACAATCATAGAAAAGAAAAACAAACTCGGGGGCAAACTCGCCGAACTCGATACACTGTATCCATATGGCACAAGCGCTCAATCGCTTCTCGATTACAAACTCGAACAGCTTCAAAAAACCAAAGTAGAAATAAAGCTTAACACCGAAGCCAAGGCGATTGATGGTTTCGTAGGTAATTTCAATATTAAACTCACCGATGGAGAGATTAAAGCTGGAGCGATAATCATAGCCACCGGTGCCGAGCTTTTCGATCCAACCGGTGAATTCGGTTATGGCGAATATCCCAATGTTATAACTAACATGGAACTTGAGCACCTTCTCAAGAATGGTGAGGACTTGGAAATCGGAGGAAAATCGCCGCAAACGGTCGCTTTCATGCAGTGTGTTGGAAGCAGGGATGAACGAAAATCACGGGAATGTTCGCGATATTGCTGCTCGACATCCATTAAACAGGCAATCCGACTGAGGGAGATCGGAATGGAAGCGGTTATTTTTTACCGCGACATAAGAACGGTATCGCATCATTCCGAGGAGATGTATCGTCGCGCGCGTGAACTCGGTGTAAGGTTTATCCGTTACAACAGTGATGATCCACCAAAAGTACTTGGAAAGAAAAAAGCGGAAAGTATCGAACTTGAGGATCCTGTACTTAAAACAAAACTCGAAATTCCAATCGACGCTGTGGTCCTCGGTGTGGCGATGATTCCCGATTCCATCTCCATGTCACAAATTCAGGAGCTAATCAAAATCCCGCGCGGCGCTGATGGTTTCTTCATGGAGCGTCACGCGAAACTCGATCCAGTGGGAACAACAACCGAGGGTGTATTCCTTGCCGGTACCGTGCAGGGACCAAAGGATATAGCGGATTCAATCACGCAGGGTTCCGCAGCGGCAGCAAAAGCAATCAACCTGATACAAAGCGGTTCTATACTTCTTGATCCCGTAACCTGCATGGTGCTTGAGAATCTATGCCGCGCTTGCGGACAATGTGTCGATATCTGCGAGTTCGGTGCACCCGCGATTATCATGACCGATGAAGGCGTTAACGTTGCTCGAATCAATCAGGCTTTGTGCAAGGGATGCGGTACATGCGCAAGCTTTTGTCCGACCGGTGCCATTATTGCCAATCAATTCACCGATGACCAGATTGATTCGATGATGGAAGCTTTGCTTCTTGATGAAATTATGTCCGATCAAATTTAAAGCGTAGCCCGGCATCGCATCAGAACCAAATCAAAAACAGAATCACAAGGCAAATCAGCGATGCCGGGATAAACAAAATAAAAAATGACTGACGAAAAACCAAAAAAATCAACTGCGAAATCGGCTCCGAAGAAAAAGAAACTTGAACCGAAGCCCGATGCTATTGCCGAAAGCGGATTCATCCCTCGTATCGTTGTGTTCGCCTGCAACTGGTGCAGCTACGCTGGCGCCGATAACGCCGGTGTGAACCGAATGCAGTACTCTCCTCACTTCAGGATTATCCGCACTATGTGTTCCGGGCGAGTAACTCCCGCTTTCGTGCTCAAGGCTTTCGAACTCGGTGCTGACGGCGTAATCGTATCCGGATGTCATTTCGGTGATTGCCATTACATTTTTGGAAACCATAAAGCAGTTGAACAATTCGAACGCACACAGAGACTGATTCACCTGCTCGGACTCGAACCCGAACGAATCAGGCTCGAATGGGTGAGCGCGGCGGAGGGTCCGAGATGGGCTAATCTCATCAATGATTTCACGAGCACCGTCGCAAAACTCGGTCGAAGTCCTCTCGCCCATGAAGACCGTCTGCACCTCTTGAAAATCAAACAAAAGGAAATGAATCAACGTGAAGCGTGTCTGTCCAGTCCCGATGCGCTTCCGCTTGATGAATGAGGATATACAGGTGAGACCTCTGAAAAATAGTTTTATCGATGTCATTCCGAAGCAAAATTCAGGATTTGATATATGGAACGCATCTTTTGCACCAACTTTCATTAGATATCAAATCCTGAATTTTGCTGAGGAATCTCTCTTTGACTGAATTTTGCAGAGATCTTTGGATTTGAAATGACTGACGCCCTGAAAAATAAAACCGTAGTAGATATCGAAGCGATAAAATCCGCTATGAAACGCTCGGCTGTCCTTTTATGCCTTGAATGTGGAAAATGCTCGTCAACATGCCCTGTGGCTCTTGCCAATCCAAATTTCTCTCCAAGGCAGATTGTATCTCGCACAATCACGGGCGGGGGAATCTCTCTTCTCGATAGCGAACTAATCTGGCACTGCCTTACATGCAGATTATGTAATGAGCGATGCCCGTCGGATGTTTACTTCATCGATTTTATCCGCTCAATGAGAACGATTGCGGAAGTCAAAGGCGCTCAGGTGCCATGTTCACATGGGGGAGCGATTCAATCCCTCATGCATCTTATGACCGCTCCTGAAATGAAACAGAACAGGCTCGAATGGCTCACAGACAATCTTGAAACATCGAGCACAAGCGAGTATCTCCTTTTCGTCGGATGTCTTCCCTACTACGATGCTTATTTCGACGAACTCAAGCTCAACAGTACCAATATTGCGCGCTCGGCGATTCGCGTGTTGAATAAAATCGGAATTTCACCGGTCGTTAGCAATGATGAAAGATGCTGCGGCCATGACCTTTTCTGGACAGGCGAAGATGAAATATTCTCAATGCTTGCCAAAAGAAATGTTGAAGCGATTTCCAAAACAGGCGTGAAGAAAATCATAACGACTTGCGCTGAGTGTTTTACTACTCTGAAAAATATATATCCGAAGTTCGTGGATTTTCCTTTCGAAGTTACTCATTTCTCAAAATTCATAGCTGAACTTCCGGACGATAAAAAAATCAGTTTCGTCTCCGATGGCATTTCAGCGACATATCACGACCCATGCCGCCTTTCACGTCATGCGAACATAATCGACGAACCAAGGAAAGTACTGAACTCAATTAATGGCTTTGATTTACGAGAGATGACTCATTCGGGGAAACGCTCGAACTGCTGCGGAACATCATCATGGATGAACTGCAATATGTACTCGAAGATGCTCCAGGCGGCGCGCTTGAAAGAAGCAAAAGAAACAGGCGCGAACCTTTTAATTACAGCGTGCCCGAAGTGCATGATTCATTTCAAATGCGCTCAAAGGGACGCAAAAAACGCTGATGAACTCGCTATCGAGATAAAAGACCTTACAGAGGTCATCTCGGATGCGATTATATAAATTGTGATCGCTGTAGAAGTGATTAAATATGTCATTCCGAAGCGAAGTTCAGAATTTGATAAATTGATCTGCAATTATTTCTTCAGTTCGAACAGTCAAATTCTGAACTTCGCTGAGGAATCTCTCTTTTTACAACGGTCATAAATTCGAAATAGCATACTCTCTCCGCTGGAAAAACCATCGGGAGGTGTTGATTTGGCAGAAGAGATACGCATAGGTGTTTTTATTTGCGACTGCGGACTGAACATCGCAGGCACAATCGACTGTAGCGCTGTAAGCGAATTCGCAAGAACGCTTCCGAATGTGGCCGTGGTCGTACAGAACAAGTACACATGCGCTGATCCCGGTCAGAACGAGATAAAGAAAGCGATCGCGGAACATCGCCTGAACAGAGTCGTTGTCGCGAGCTGCACCCCGAAGATTCATGAACCGACATTCCGTCAGTGTGTCGCTGAAGCGGGATTGAATCAGTACCTGATGACAATGGCTAACATGCGCGAGCAATGTTCGTGGGTGCATCAGAACGAGAAAGATCTTGCAACGACAAAAGCGAAAGACCTTGTGGCAAGCGCCGTTGCGAGAGCAGCGAACCTTGTAGCGCAGGATGAATCGATTGTACCGGTCACAAAAGCTGTCGCGGTGATTGGCGGCGGAGTCGCAGGGATGCAGGCGGCACTTGACCTTGCCGATGCCGGTCACCAGGTTTATCTCGTCGAAAAGGAACCTACCATAGGTGGGATAATGGCTGCATTGGATAAAACATATCCCACCATGGATTGCTCCATATGAATACTCGGACCGAAGATGATTGATGTCGGTCGACATCCCAAAATCAAAATGATGACCTATTCCGAAGTTGAGGAAGTTACTGGTTTCGTTGGAAACTTCAGGATTAAAGTTCGACGCAAAGCTCGATATGTCGATGAGACCGCCTGCACAGCTTGCGGTGAATGCACCAAAGTTTGCCCCGTAGCTGTCCCTGATGAATACCAGCAGGGATTCAGCTCAAGAAAAGCGATTTATATACCTTTCGCGCAAGCTGTACCGGCGTCTTACATACTGGATATAAAAAACTGTCTCGGTGATTTTACGCTCCCGGCTTGTGGCAAATGTTATGAAGCGTGCGAAAAGAAATGCATCAACTATGACCAGAAAGATCGTATTGAGGAATATGATGTCGGTTCGGTTATAGTCGCCACAGGCATGGATGTTTTTGATCCAACCATGCTTGATGAATACGGCTATACGAAATTCGAAAACGTAATTACATCGATGGAATTCGAGCGTCTTATTTGCGCGAGCGGCCCAACCGAAGGACATTTCGTGCGTCCAACCGATATGAAATGTCCGAAGAGAATCGGATTCATTCAGTGTGTTGGTTCCCGTTCTAAAAAACGCGGTAATCCATACTGTTCGAATATATGCTGCATGAACACTGTAAAAGACACGCTTCTTCTCGCTGACCATTATCCCGATACTGAATCCAAAGTGTTTTATATGGATATCCGCGCGTTCGGCAAAGGTTTTGAAGACCTGTACATGCGCTCAAAAGAATCAGGCGCTCAATATATTCGCGGTCTACCCGGTGAGATAACCGAAGACCCCAAAACTCGGAACTTAATCCTCACTGTTGAAAACACAATGACGGGAAAAATAGAACGCCATGAATTTGAGATGGTTGTCCTCTCTGTCGGAGTGATCCCGCGCCAGGATGGCTCTGTGGTGCAGAAACTGCTCACGCTGAGCAGAACATCAGATGGATTCTTCCTTGAGGCGCATCCGAAGCTGAAACCGGTTGATGCCCCAACCAAGGGTGTTTACTTCGCTGGATGCGCTGAATCGCCGAAAGATATCAAGGATTCTGTCACTCAAGCTGGTGCCGCAGCCGCTAAAGCATCTATCCTCCTGAACAAGGGAATTGTAAAAGTAGAGGCGATTACATCTGTCATAAAAAAAGAACTTTGCACCTTGTGCGGAATATGCGCCAAAGTATGTCCTTATCATGCCATAGTCGAACCGAACAAAGCTACCGGGCAATTCCCGTTGGTTATCGAGGCTGCATGCGCCGGATGCGGTACATGCGGTGCCGAGTGCCCCGCTGATGCAATTCTCATGCGGCACTTCACCGATGAGCAAGTCATATCGGAAATTGACGCGATTCTTGCCAGGAATCACATGGATAAAGTTGTATGTTTCGCTTGCAACTGGTGCAGTTATGCCGGAGGCGATGGCGCTGGAACGGCTCGTTTACAGTATCCGACATCGCCACGGCTTATCCGAACCATGTGTTCCGGTCGTGTCGATGAGGACTGGATTCTCCACGCTTTCAAAAAAGGTGCGCCGATTGTGCTTGTCAGCGGATGTCATTTCGTCGATTGTCATTATATTAATGCTGTCAGATGGACACAGAAACGCATAGAGAAACTGTGGAACAAACTCGAGCGATTGGGGATTCGTCCGGAACGCCTTCAACTCGAATACATCAGCGCCGCCGAAGGACAGAAATTCGCGAAAGTCATGCGCGAACTCGAAGAGATGAGAAAGAAGGTAACAAAGGAGGAAGTCGATCAGACGATAAAAATTATCGAGGATGAGGAACGCAAACATCGCGATAAAAAGCAATCAACTGAATAGACACATCATGTAAGGGCGAACCTTGTGTTCTCCCGTTACACTTTGTCTATAACCTTCACCGCTCTGCTGTTGCCAATTGAATTTTTGTTATGAATTTTCGATAATAATAATGGAAGCAAAAATAATTGACACAAATGCCAAAGCTATGTATAATTAACATGGATTCAGCTTCCAAGGCTCGCGACAACGGACCTCAAATATTCCCGTTAAATTTAGAAAAAATTTTATAAACCATCGGTATCTTAAATTTGTCTTTATTTAATTGGGTTTTTAAAACAGAATATGGATTGAAGATTTTTATAACGGGTGTGGCACTATATTTTTCTGGATTATGTTTCCCGTGAAAAGCAACCAAAACTGGGTCGAGGGCGCAGTTAATCGAAAGCTATTTACCTATTTCATAAATCGGGAAAGTGGTCAGGTAGTATCAATTAGAAACGCGATAGGTTATCGCGTTGATGGATAATCAAACAATATGCCCAAGGTAACCTCGCTTGAACTAATCAATGAAGCGCGCAAACACAATCGAGCTGTCGGTGCTTTTAACGTCTACAACCTTGAGAGCATTGATGCCGTAAGTGAAGCTTCTAAGGAAACAGGTTTTGGAGTTATTTTCCAGGTCACATCCAGCGCCGCAAAATACGGGGGACTGAAAAATATCTTCGACCTGATTGTGAATCACATAGACCTGACAGGAATACGAGCGGCGATTCATCTGGATCATGGTCCAAGTCTTGAAATGGTCAATGATTGTCTCAAACTGGGATTTACATCGGTTATGTTTGACGGAAGCTCGTTATCATACAAAGATAATGTTGAAAAAACCGCTGATGCCGTGAAGCGGGCACACTCATTGCAGGTTACATGCGAAGGCGAGATTGGACGACTGGAAGGCTCAGAGGATAATATCTCTGTTGAAAAGAAAGATGCGTTCTACACCAAGCCTGACGAAGCGATTCGATTTGTCAATGAAACTGGCATTGATATCCTCGCAGTCTCAATCGGTAACGCTCATGGATTCTATAAAGGAGAACCGCACATAGATTTTCAGCGCCTCGCCGAGATACAAAAACAAGTTAATGCACCCCTCGTCCTCCATGGCGCATCGGGAATACCGGATGATTCAATTAGGAAAGCGATAAAATTGGGAATCAGCAAAATCAACATAGATACTGAACTCAGGTATGCTTTCATGCAGGGTATTGGAAATTATCTGCATCAGCATCCCGACACCGCAGCGGCACGAGAAGCTCTCTCAGAGGGACGGGAATTAATGAGAAAAAAAACTATGGAAAAGATTTTGCTGTTCAATCACGGGTAATGAAAGCTCGCTTTCAACAAATATAATGATTATTAGTTTATTTATTTATAAATTTATAACACATCTCACTTTATGAGGGAGTTTCGCCGTAAAACGGCGGATGGAAGGTATATGGAAATATCAGAATTAGAACAGATGACGATCAAGGATCTCCAGGAACTTGCACGTGAGCAGGATATCCAGGGGATATCAGGCCTTAAGAAGCAGGAATTGATATTCAGGCTGCTTCAGGCTCAAACCGAGCAAAACGGACTTATCTTCGGAGAAGGAATACTTGAAATCCTACCCGAAGGATATGGCTTTTTGAGAAGAAACGGATACACTCCTTCTCCCGATGACATTTATGTTTCTCAATCCCAGATAAAACGATTCGGATTGAGAACAGGAGACCGTATCTCCGGTCAGGTCAGACCTCCAAAAGAGAACGAGAAATATTATGGGCTTCTCAGAGTCGAAGCTATCAACGGTGTAAACCCAGAGATGATTCGTGAACGGAAGCTATTTGAACGCCAGGTGCCTATTTATCCTGAAGAACGAATCATACTGGAGGTTCATCCCAAAGAAATCTCCACGCGGTTGATCGACCTCGTCGCTCCCATAGGCAAGGGTCAGCGAGGACTTATCGTATCGCCTCCAAAAGCTGGAAAAACTATCATCCTTAAGAAAATCGCGAACTCGATTACAACCAACCACCCGGAGATTATCCTGATGGCGCTTCTCATTGATGAACGCCCCGAGGAAGTCACCGATTTTGAACGATCAGTTAAAGGCGATGTTATCAGCTCAACATTCGATGAGCGTCCCGAGCATCACATCCAGGTAGCTGAAATGGTGCTTGAGAGATCGAAACGACTGGTCGAACAGGACAAGGATGTCTGCATCCTGCTCGACTCAATCACGCGTCTGGCTCGAGCATACAACCTTGTGATGCCATCAAGCGGAAAAACCCTTTCCGGAGGTCTCGATCCCAATTCGCTCCACAAACCGAAACGATTCTTCGGCGCTGCTCGAAATATCGAATTTGGCGGAAGCCTTACCATCATCGCGAGCGCTCTCGTTGAAACCGGAAGCCGTCTTGATGATGTTATCTTCGAGGAATTCAAAGGCACCGGTAACATGGAACTAATCCTCAACAGGGATTTGGCGAACAGGCGTATCTTCCCGGCAATCGATATCCTCCACTCGTCAACTCGTCATGATGAGCTCCTTTATGATGAGGAAGACCTTGAAAGCATCCGGGACCTAAGAAGAATAATTGATTCGCTCGGCGACCAGCGCGGTACCGAATTCGTCATCGACAGGCTTTCAAACAAGACTTTCAGCACTAACAAGCGCTTTATCGAGGCGATACCCAACTGGTACAACATCTTTATGAAAGGTGATCTCGATAAACCGAATGGACCCAGTTTTTCATAAAAGCTTGATGAAACGTTGAGGATATAATAAAATAGTACTTTGTGCTTTTCGGAGCACAGAGATGATATTGCTCGGAGGTTATGATAGAAAATGAAGAAAGGTATACATCCGGCTATATATAAAACCGTCGTAACATGTAGCTGCGGTGCGAGTTTTGAGACCATTTCGACCCGCGAGAATCTGAGAGTTGATATGTGTTCGAAATGCCATCCTTATTTCACAGGCAAGAAGAAGATGATGGATACCGGCGGACGTGTTGACAGGTTCAAGAAGCGATATGAGGGTTCCAGTGGTGCTTATCAGTTCAGCGAGGAAACATCGGAAACGGCTGAAAATGAAAAGGAAAGCACAACTGAAAAGTAATTTTTGTCGCCAACACCAAGGTAATAAGCCGGCTTTAGCCGGTTTTTTCATATAAGGGAGATTGCATCCTTATACTGTGCAATGGTCGATATCAATTATATGTAGCCCGTCATCCGCTTGAACCAGATTAAAAACAGCATGATCAAGTGCAAAAGGGATGACGAGAAAGATACGGAGACGAAATCATATGGTTACAAAAGGCTCAAGAACTGAAAAGAACCTTCTGACAGCCTCTCTTGCAGAATCATTAGCAAGGAATCAATATTCTTTTTTCGCAAGTCAGGCTGAAAAAGAAGGCTATCATCAGATTTCACGGATATTTAACGAGATTTCAGACCATGAAAGAATCCATGCGAAGAATTTTTTCAAGCATCTTCCCGGTGGCACATGTGAAATAAAATCCTGCTTCCCATCAAGCATCGTCGGTTCCACACTGGAAAATTTGAAACAGGCATGCGATGAGGAACTCGATGCTCATTCGAAATTGTACCCGGAGTCCGCGAAGGTCGCACGGGATGAGGGTTTTGAGGATGTTGCGAGGATGTTTCTAAATGTCGCTATCGCTGAAAAACTTCACGAGAGACGATTCCGGAAACTCTTGAAAACAGTCGAAGAGGGCAAAATCTGGAAAAACGCTGAGAATTCAATCTGGTTATGCTCAAAATGCGGATTCAATATGGAAGGTAAAGAACCACCAGCCAAATGCCCCTCATGTCAGCATCCGAAAGAATATTTCGAGGTCTTCACTGAAAAATGCTGATATGCATAATTCCCTGACACATAATCCATCAAAAGAGCGCGAAGCTCGTCTCTATGGCGGTCAGGCGATTATCGAGGGCGTCATGATGAAAGGTCCCTCGAAAGCCGTAGCGAGTGTCCGCACTCCCGATGGGAAAATCGTATCTCACACAATTCGTGAATGGCCCGAAAAAAAAAGGCTCGATTGGAAGAAAATCCTTTTCATACGCGGGATTTTTATCCTCATTGATTCCCTGACACTCGGTATTGCCGCATTAAAATATTCAGCAAAAGTCGCTCTCCCTGAAGAAGAGCAGGAATCAAGTGCCTTTTGGGAAAACCTTGCTTTTACAATAAGCTTTGTGATTGGTATCGGACTATTTGTAATATTCCCCACCAAACTCCCGGAATGGGTTGGATTAAAAGCTCATGGTGAGATTCTACGAGCTTTTGAATGGCGATCAATTCTTCTGAACTTGTTCGAGGGTGCTGTCAGAATCGCGATATTCATTGGTTATATCATCGCGATTTCCTTTTTGAAGGATATCCGTCGTGTTTTTCAATATCACGGCGCTGAACATAAAACCGTGAACGCATATGAATCACATGTACCGATGACTGTCGAAAACATTCAGAAACTGCCGACTGCTCATTTCAGATGCGGAACCAGTTTCATTTTTATCGTTGCAATATTGCATATCCTGATAGCCTCATTATTTGGATGGCCCAACATCTGGATTCGAATCGCAACCCGGATTTTAATCCTTTTCCCAGTCGCGGCAATCTCATACGAGCTTCTTCGCCTTAGCGCTCGATTTCGTACCAATCCCATCAGCCGGCTTTTTTTCGCACCCGGGATTCTATTCCAGAGGATAACATCACTTGAACCTGATAACAGCATGGTCGAGGTCGCTCTCGATGCTTTCAGCCAGGTCATCCCCACTGACTCCGCCTCCGCAGGAGCTACATCGGACAGACAGTACGACACGCGTTAACAAGACGCTCAGAGCCCCAAGCGTCAGCGTCCCGCACATACTAATAGAATTCTTACATGGTATGATTTGCAAGGTAAATTTGTACCCGGTGCTATTTCAATAGTCAAAATGATGAATCCAAACATTAATACTAAACGAAAGAAAGGAGACCGCGGAATGCTTGTCTCGACCATAATCATGGCTGTCATTGCGATAATCCTGATCGCGATTGGCTATACCAAAGGAGGCGGTGAACATATCTCAGGATTAAAATCCGGATTGGTCATCACAGCTCAGGTTGTCCCGCTCATGCTGTTCGCTTTTATAATCGCCGGAATGGCGCAGGTTTTGATTCCTCCGGAATTGATATCCAGATGGATTGGCGAGCAATCCGGGATAAAAGGGATTTTCATCGGGTGCATCGTAGGAGGTTTGACACCGGGAGGTCCCTATGTCAGCCTTCCGATTGTCGCTGGAATCTACAAAGCCGGAGCTGGAATCGGCACAACGGTCGCTTTTCTCACTGCTTGGTCATTATGGGCTGTGGCTCGTCTTCCAATGGAAATAGCCATGCTTGGACCTCGTTTCGTGATGATTCGTCTGGTTTCAGTCTTAATCTTCCCACCACTGGCTGGAATCATCGCGCATGCATTATTTGGCAAATAAGAATTAAATTGTGACCATTGCAAAAGCAACAAAGTATGTCATTCCGAAGCGAAATTCAGAATTTGATACCCTTAGAAAACACATCATTACTATAAGCAGATTTGTCAAATTCTGAATTTCGCTGAGGAATCTCTCTCTTTGCAAAGGTCACAAATTATGCCTTAACCTCTGTTGCAATCGAACTTAAGCTGGTAATATCATTTTTGAAATGAAAAATTAACATTTATGTAGAAATTATGATGAAAATTTTCACCTGCTGTTGGTTTTCTACCTATCGATTATGGAGTATCAAAATATTATTTGAAACCTGAACAGAAGCTGATTGAATCGGTCAATACTCGATTCAGTGAGTAGAAATCTGCATCCTCAAGCCATTCATATGATTAATTCGAAACACGAATCATCAATTCGTTTATCTCCGGAGGAAACATCCTCCTGCTGGCACAAAGATTGCCTGAAAATAATTGGAATTTTTTGCGTATATTTGCATATCGGTGGCGTCTATTAAGATGTAAAAATAAAGACAGTCTCAAATAGATAAATCGCTTAAAAAGAGTTACAGGCAAAATGCGATTTGTAAAGTGAACATAGAAATTAAGATCTTGCAGACTGTCGCTGTTTTTAAAGGGTGATTCTTTAAATTATTTTAAGTATTCTGTCGACAATTAATAAAGGAGTGAACACATTACATAGGCAGTGAGGAGGGGGGATTTTGGGGATACCGAGAGGGAAATGGGGAGGGATACAAGCGAGGAGGCAACTCAATCAGCCCGGATTTATTCCGGGCTGTTCGTTTCACGGCTCATGCCGGAGGCGGGACTCGAACCCGCAAGGCCCTTGCGGTACCGACGGATTTTAAGTCCGTTGCGTCTGCCAATTCCGCCACTCCGGCATCACCTGTTCAATAATATACTCGCTGACAGAATAAAAAAAAAGTCAATCAAAAAAATAGACACAAAAATCGGGCAAAAAGCCCGACCATATTAGATTCTCTACCCCTTCGATTACCGAACTTTCTTCTTACCGATTTTCGCCTCGCGACTTCGTTTAATATGAAGAAGTCTCTCCTCGCTCTGTTTCTTGAATGCTCTCAGCTTCTCCTCGAAACTCATATTCCTTTCATCCCTGTTCTCAGGACCACCCCACGTATCATGGTGCGATGAATGTCCATGAGTACTCCGCTGAGCACCTCTTGAAGAACCATTATCTTTGTCGTCACGTCTCTCGCTCGACGGTTCCACCTCGACCTTTTCATCAGGTTCTCGACTGGAACTCGTCTCTTGTCTGGCTTTTTTTTCTGTTGGCTTTTCTTTAGCCTCCGGACTCTTCTCCAAAAAACTAATCACACCTTCCGGTTTTCAAATATTTACTACTACATAATATTATCCAAGCATGATACTAACAAATTAGCAGGATACTGTCAACAATTTACAAAAAATAACAATAGCTATTAAACCAAATAGGCTGCTATTTCACACGGATACGGATCTCACCCTCACATGGAATTTTACCATTCGCCTTCAAGAGTGCTTTCTCAAAATCCTCCATTCCAAGGACTATTTCTTTTCGTCTCAATTCTAACGACGATATTTTCCGTTCTTCAAGTTTAATATTAAGCCCTTTCGATTCATTCCTTAGCTCGACTATCCTGAAAATTTCCTCTCCCGCCCTTATCAAAAGACATAAAAGAGCCATAGCGATAATGCAAGGCAGTATAAGTTTAATAGTGACTTTAGAGACTATATACAGTAAACGCATCATACTTCTTCAAATTTTTCCTCCTGCTATTTCAACTCAATCCCTCCAGGGCTGGTATAATATTACTAATCCAGTTTTTGTCAAGTTGCAAAAAAATGCTGGACATACTGTTAAAAATTTGCTATGACTATTGTACTAAAAGCGGGGTTGGTTTATAATGATATTCCTTATAATTTATTGAGAACGGTTAAAATGGAAAGCAGGGCGTCAATTACAGATGTCGTGGGTGGAGTATCCACCTCAAATCCCGAAAGACGGTTGTTCTACGAGTTTTCAAAAAGAGTCTTTGATATCGTATTCTCATTGCTCTTTCTTGTTCTAAGCGCTCCGATAATACTGATATGCGGCCTTATTATGCAACTCGAAACCCCGGGACCCTTATTCTATTTGCAGAAAAGAGTCGGTCTTAACGGTCGGATTTTTCATGTCGTCAAACTGAGAAGCATGCCCATTGATGCGGAAAACAACGGTCCGATGCTTTCCAAGAATGATAATGATGGAAGAGTCGGACGAATCGGGCACTTCATAAGAAAATCCAAAATCGATGAGCTCACGCAGTTCGTGAATGTGCTAATCGGCCAGATGAGTGTTGTCGGTCCTCGTCCGGAAAGACCCTACTTCGTTAATAAATTCATCCGCGAATTTCCCGAGTTCAACCTGAGACACACTGTCAAACCCGGTATAACCGGACTCGCTCAGTTCAAAGAAATGGACGCTTTTCAGGTGGCTAACAAACTCAGGCTCGACCTTTTCTACATCGAGCATAGATCCTTCGGATTCGACATGAAAATCGCACTCCATACTTTCTTTTATTGCATGTCAAGTATTTCCGATGCTGTCAGGCATTTTAATTCCGCTAACGGCAATGGCTCTATGCAAAATGATTTCACACCCGGTGAAAACGATGATGAATCCGAGACCTCCTTCATTCTAACCTCCTCGACTCGATAAAATCTGCTCCCTATTGGCAGTTCCAATCAACTTTTTTCTTTGCGAACGATTTCCAGGTCGCGATTGACAACATCACTTTTAAAAGGTATACTGATTTATCCAATAAATTCTGAATATCAGCAGGGAGAATCAGATGTATCACTTTCGTCTTCTTTTTGCTATCACCATTTTAATTATCGCTTTTGGATGCTCCGGAAATCAAAGCGAACCAAAAATTCCCTCACAGTCCGACGACAACCAGTATGTCGATAGCTCACGCATCATGGGCATGGGCGCTATCGAATTCGATCCCCTAATCTCCTCCGCTCGCGTTGTCCCGGAAAGAAATGGAGATTTCCATTTCAGCATCACCTCTTTTATCAGACCCTATTTTCATGTCTCCATTCTCGATTTTAAAAAAGGTGTTTTTACAGTTGAGATGACAATCGAGAATCCGACACCAATTCAGGCATGGGATGTTCGCATTTACTTTCTCGATCTCGCTGAGAAGAAAGTCCTCAATCCCGATGGTTTTAGCGATTATTACACCAACGTAGTCTTCGTGCCTTTTATAAACTTCAGGAAAGAAGACCCCGATCGAGCATTCCCGGTCGGACCGGGTGGAACCGACAGCGAAATTCTTATCCTCGATTTTAACAATTCAACGAATCCGAATGTTTATTATCTGATCGAGTGCTCTCTTAATGAGCAACTTGTGGAGCCGGTTCAAATCGATAGACCTTTTATTAAAGGCGTTTTCCTGTCCAATAGTCCTCTTGGCGGCGCAGTAATCGCAAATGTGCTTGACCATCAGGGAGATGCGATTGTCACTGTTGATGCGTCGCAAATAGGTCTTGGCGATTCCGAACCGATGTTCGATGATGGCTTGCATGGCGATGAGATCGCTGGCGATGGTATCTTCGGAAGCGTGCGGCTCATACCATCCGTGGTACCGGGATTCTACACTCTCACGGTAAAAGCTGCTGACCCGGTCACTTACCCAACTATAAAACATCCTGTCAAGATAAAAGTCTACCCGTCACCTGAAATGATATTAATTCCAGCCGGGGAGTTTTCAATGGGATGCGGTCCACAGGACCCTTACTATAACGAAGACTGGATAGCCGATGAAAAACCCCTGCACCAGCATCCGACCGATGCATACTACATAGGAAAATATGAAGTAACGGTAGGCGAATATCAGGCTTTCGTTGAGGATAACGGCTATTTCAAACAGCAGTTTTGGAGCAACACAGGATGGCTTGTGCGAGAGGACTTGGGCTTAACTAAACCTGTTTGCTGGGACAATCCCGGTTTTTGCGGGCCCGATAAACTTGACCATCCAATGGTTGGATTGTGCTGGTATGAGGCTCAGGCATATGTCAACTGGCTGAGCTTCGTAACCGGACAGCCTTATCGCATGCCGGGTGAAGCCGAATGGGAGCGTGCCTGTCGTGGCGATGCCGATGACAGGTCATTCCCCTGGGGCGGTTATGTTTGGGATAAGGAAAAATGCAATAACTCAAGCGATACAAAAGACACAAGCCTGACATCACCCAAGGGACTTTACTCACCTGCTGGTGATAGCCCATGGGGATGCGCTGATATAGCCGGCAATGCACTCGAATGGACAAACGACTGGTATAAAAGCGATATATACACACAATACGAGCAGGGGAATTACACCCCACCCGCCGGAGGAACTTATAAAGTTGCACGAGGCGGCATATGGTGGTGGTACGAAGACTTGTATTTCAGATGTTCATTCAGATGGAATAAAACTCCAGTCGATTTCGATGATGCGAACGGTCTCAGACTTGCTAAAAGCGCAGATTAAAATTTAGAGATAGCTCCTATTCAAATTGAACGCCCCATCCAGGGGCGTTTTTTCTATATCAATTTTTCGAGAGCTGATGATAGTTTCTCAATACCAACTTCACGGTTGAATTTTTCCATCACGGCTATCCTCCCTTTTTCGCCAAATTCCCTTGTAAGACTTGTATTAGACTTCATTTTCCTCAAAGAATCAGCCATAGCATCGATATCGCCCGGATTAACCGCAATTCCGCCCCCTGTTTCCTCAAGTAGAATGCGCTCCTCAGTTCCCTGACCGGCAGCCATCACAATCGGTTTCCCAAGCGCCCAGCATTCGAACATCTTGACCGGCAAGCCGCCGCTTTTAAATCCGGCAAGCGATTTCCTCGGTATTAATCCAACATCAGTTGCGTTCAATGTTACACCAAGCTCCTCAAGAGATTGGTGACTCATGAAACGGATATTATCAAGCTTCATCCGTTCAGCATCATGACGAATCCCCGGGAGATTCTCGCCTTCCCCGATTAATAGAAGCATGATTTCAGGATTATCCCTGAGTTTTGCCATGAGCGGGATGAAAATACCGACATCATTCATGCCTTGATTGAACGAGCCCGAATAACAGATTACAAATTTATTCGTAAGTCCCATATCTTCGCGTAACTTGTTTATCTCGTCATCCGGCAAAGGCTTGAAAATATTCAGATTCGCGCCATTGGGGATTTTCATTATCTTCTCCGATGGATAACCTTTGGAAGCTATTGTTTCTATATCCGAGCAATTCGTTACAAGCACAAGGTCGCTCGATTTTAAAATCCTGCAGTGAATCGATTCAAGCCACTTATAGACAGGATTCAATGACGATATAAGCCCCATGCTGATTGCTATATCGGGCCATATATCCCTTATATCGAAAACGAATTTCGCTTTGTGTCGCTCAGCAATCCTGCATCCGGTAAGCCCGACAAACAAAGGGGGCGAACTCGCGATAACAATATCGAAAGAACGGATAGGAAAATGCTTTCGGTCTGATGCCATCGACGAGTTATAAAAGCTCAAGTAAGTGACAAGGCGTAACGCGGCTGATTTCCTTTTAAAAGGCATTATGTATGTTCGAAGGATTTTCTCCTCCTCATCCCAATCCTCAACCTTGCCGCGATACTCCTCAAAAATACGTCCGGTCGGATAATTGGGAAGCGCAGAAAGAACCGTAAGATCGAAACCGCGAGCTCTTAAACCGCTCATGAATTCAAAGAGACGATTTGGTGCAGCCCCGGTCTCCGGCGGAAATAGCTGAGTGACAAGCAGTATTTTGGTTTTGCCTGCGATTAACTTACCTCTTAACTAATATTTATTTTACCCTAAAATAATATCGGTGAAAAAGGAAGACTATCTCATATAAGATATCTGAAAAATGGATATATTGATGTCATTCCGAAGCAACATTCAGGATTTGACATTTACATTCCCCGATAAATGCCGGATTCACCAAATGTCAAATCCTGAATGTTGCTGAGGAATCTCTCTTTTCTTGACTTTTTCAGAGATCTCATATGAATCGTGAAGAATAATTGGAAAAACCGAGGATAAGAACCGGTTTTCAGGATTTAACAATCTCCCCCGGTGGACGTGTTTTCCATCGCTTGTGTCCCCACAACCATTGCTCAGGAAATTCACGAACCGTATTCTCAATGACTTTCTGGCATCTTAACGTGTTCTCATACAAATCCTTTTCCGCATCCCCTGTGTCAATAATTTCGACCGGCGGTGAGATTCGGATAACATAATCATCTCCTTCCCAAAGCGCGATTAATAAAAGAACCGGTGCTTTCTTCTTTACGGCGAGTTGCGCGGGTCCTTTGAAGCATGATGCCATCTTGCCAAAAAACGGTACGAATATCCCTTTTTTACCGCCATTCTGATCACCAAGCAAACCAAGTATTTTTTTCGAATTGAGCGTAAGGATAATCGCTTTTTTTCCCTGACGAGTCCTTGGGATATGCTCTATTCCAACGTCCTGACGCAGTTTGAGCATTAGTTTTGTCAATTCGCGATCAGGTTGTTCTTTTCCTACAGCAACAAGATTGTATCCTGAAGCTACAAGCCATGCACCGCAGAATTCCCAGCTTCCAAAATGCCCAGCTAATCCAATCACTCCTCCAGGCGATTCTTTCATGGCTTTCTCAAGGTACTCAAGCCCTTCGGCCCTTTTAGCCATTCGCAGGATATCATCACGAGCGTAGCTTCCGAACCGCATGAAATCAACCATGGTCTTGCCGAGAGTCCTGAAAGCGGATTTAACAATCTCTCTTTTTCTCGATTCAGGCATGCTGTCTCCGAAGGCAATATTGACATTCTCAAGGGCGATT
>Ga0315284_10001072_pt1 | contig 38423 bp, 29 predicted proteins | sample YL17G09_16_MG_FD_203696 | JGI IMG/M metagenome (GOLD analysis project Ga0315284, IMG submission 203696) | Sediment microbial communities from Yellowstone Lake, YNP, Wyoming, USA - YL17G09_16 | ecosystem: Environmental > Aquatic > Freshwater > Lake > Sediment | place: USA: Wyoming | collected...
GGCGGCGAGGCGGGTGTCGATCGAGAGATGATGCTTCGACGCCTCGTCCACGGCGGCTCGCGCCTCCGGCGTGTCAATTGCCGCCAGCGCCTCCACTTCCCGCCACGTCACATCGCGCCCGGTCAGTAGGCCGAAGACCTCCTTCCGTTCGCCCGCGGTCATTTTCGCAATCGCTGCGACGTCATACGTCTGGTCGTCGCGCCACTGCTCCCAGATGGGGACGACGCTGGAAAGGAACTTCTCATAAGCGGGTGAGTGCTTCGGCGGAGACGCAGCGCCGCGCTTCTTCGCCCGCGCGGCGGCGCGGTGTTGCGGCGACTTCTTGAGAATCGCCATCACGCCGCTCTCGACGTCGTAGTCGAAGTAGTAACCGGGCGCCTTCTGCCGCACGACTTCTGCGCCGACGAACTCAAAAATTTCCCTTTGACGCCCCTTCGCCCAGGGATATTCGCTTTCCCAGACCTGGGAGGTTGGCCCGAAGATGAGCGCGAGTGCCGGCGGAGTCGCGAACTCCCAGCCGAACGTAATCGAGTGCTCGTCCGCGCGGTAATAAATCGACCCGCCGCGCCCGCTTTGTTCGATTTCGACGATGGGGTCGTGCATTCTCAGCGCGCCTTCCCCGAGGAGTAGCCGTGCCTGATCGAATCCCGCCGGATGGCGTAATCGAGGTACGCGCTCCGCAGATCTCCTCAATCTCCTTGACGCGATCCGGCAGCGTGACTTCCTGAAGTTCCTTGATCTTCCGTCGCTCGTTCAGCCCCATGTTGAGCCCTCCCTACCCGGAGTTGCGTCGTGAAACCGGTCCGCGCCCGGGCAATCCTCTTCGCGTCGCCTTATTGCGGGACGATTGCGGAATCAAATTGTCTTCTCGACAAGCCCCTGAATGGAAACGCTGAATGTAAGGCTAAACCCATCGGTTGTCAATCGTCGCGGGAGGCGGGACGTTGTCGCGCTCGCGTCTGCCTGCAGCGCGGTTGTAACCGGGCAGAATCTGTGAAAAATAGACCCCGCGAATCGGGTGGCCTATGTGATCGAATGTTCCCGTTTCAGCCAGGCTGGGATAGCAGAAAATGCAATCGATGCGTTTCGGTTGTCAGTCCATGGTGAAACCGATCAAGAGGATGCTTCTCAAGCATCCCAAGGACGCCTTTCTCAGCCCTGAAAACATTGCTGCCCAGTGGCAGGAACTGAATTATCTCTCCGCTCCCGATTTCGCCAAGGCGCTCGACGAATATGAACGCTTCGTTTCCCTGCTATCGAAAACCATCCGCGAACTCGACTATCTCCCGTCCCACGCGCAGACGGGGCTCGACTCCATCTACATCCGCGACCCGGTAACTGTGACGGAGCGGGGCGCCATCCTCTGCAACATGGGGAAGGAGCAGCGCCGGCGCGAGCCTGCGGCCATCGGCGAGTACTTGCCGCAAATCGGCGTTCCGATCCTGGGCCGAATCTCCGGCGATGGCACGTTGGAAGGTGGCGATGTCGTCTGGGTGGATGAGCGGACGCTCGCCGTCGGGAGGGGATACCGGACCAACGACGAGGGCCTTCGGCAACTCTGCGAGCTCACGGCGGACATTGTTGATGAAATCGTGGTCGTTGCTTTGCCCCACTGGAACGGCCCCGCGGACGTTCTCCATCTCATGTCCTTCCTCAGTCCCATCGACCACGACTTGGCGCTGGTTTACTCGCGATTGATGCCCGTTCCCTTCCGAGAATGGCTACTCGCGCGAGGGAACAGGCTGGTTGAAGTCCCCGACGAGGAATACGACACCATGGCTTGCAACGTCCTGGCCGTAGCGCCGCGGAAATGCATCATGCTCGAGGGCAATCCGCGCACCCGAGAATTGCTGGAAGCCGAAGGTGTCGAGGTGAGGGTGTTTGGCGGCGCGGAAATCTGCGCCAAAGGAGCCGGCGGGCCCACCTGCTTGACGTGCCCCATCCTGCATGAATAGCGGCACGGTCCCCTCCGCGCAACGGCTGTCAGGCGCGACGAGCGGAGACGGCGCGTGTTGCCGCATCGAGGATTTCCCAGATGCGGTCGATCCACTCCAGGTGCTCCGGTTTCATCAGGACGGAACGCAGGCAGGTCATGGTTTTTCGGTCGCACGCCACCTTGGCAGTTGCGAGATCAAAGAAGTGTATGGGCAATTCGGCAAGAGCGAGGTGGAGTTGGTTTCGCGCGGCCTCGGCGAAGATCTGCCTTGCCAGGTCCGACGCTTCGCTCACGCGCGCGGCGCGTGGCGCCCAGACCACGATATCCAGCTCTGGTGGGAACGCAGCCACAAAGCGCTCATCGGACCGAAGTCTGTCATAAAACGCCAGTGCGGCGGCGCGCGTGCTCGAGAGCATGTGAGCGAACTCGCCGCCCTTTACGAGCGGCAGCAACTTCTGGGTTGCCCACAGAGCCACCGCCGCGGCCCCGGGTCGCGAGCACTCAAGACTTATCTCGCCCAGATGCAGCTCCGTGGAACTGAAGTAGGTGCAAGGCGAGTCGTGTTTGTAGAACCGTCCGACCGCCGGATCGCGGAAGAGCACGCAACCACACCCGTAAGGTTGCAGGCCGTGCTTGTGCGGGTCGATGACGATGGAATCGACTTCGTCCAGGCGGTCGTAGGCGCGCCGTGTTTCCTCGCGCAGGTTTTCGATCAGCCCGAAGTAGCCACCATAAGCCGCGTCGGCATGCAGGCGAAAATCGTACCGGTCACGCAATGCGAGCAATTCCGGCAGTGGATCCACCGAGCCGGTGGCGGTTGTCCCGATCGTGGCTACGACTGTGCCCACTCCGCCTTGATCGAGCCGCTGTTCGAGCGCTTCAGCATCCATGCGCGCAGTGTGGTCGCAGGGGATGGATTCAAAATTCAGCCCGAGCACATGGCTGATGCGCTGATGCGTGTAGTGCGCCTGCTCGGAGGCGACGACCTTCGTGCCGGGGCGGAGCTGGCCGGCGACCCACAGTGCTTCCAGATTGGCCATCGTGCCACCACTCGTCAGGTGACCGAGGTGCGTCTGCCAGTTCGTTAGCTGACGGGCGAGTTCAGCCACGGCTTCTTTCTCCATCGCCGAGCTGGCGCGCCCGCCATCGAGCGCATGGTTATTGGGATTGATCCACATCGCCAGCGCATAGGCCAGGCGCGCCACGGGATGCGGCGGCTTAAGCATCTGCCCGGCGTAAAGCGGATGGAAGTATGGGAAGTTGTCGTGCAGACGCCGGGCGACTTCATCCAGAACGGCTTCCAGTGAGCGGGCCTCGGTTGCGGGACCGGGAATAGGCGGCAACGTGCCGAATCCCGCGTCGAGCTTTTCGAGTGCGCGGATAAGGATGCGGAGCGAGTCCTTCTCCAGGTGGAAGGACGATGGCAAGTCGCTCATAGGCGTGATTGTACCGCGAAGCGGCGACGCGTGAATGCCCGGCGTGGGCGCATTGCCCTCACCCCCTGGGGCGCACGAGGGCGGGGCAAGCTCCGCCCCTACACCGCCGCCGCGACCGCGACGCGGGATTCTTTCCAGAGCTGCATGTAAGGCTTCAGGTCGCGCATCATGGCGCGGAACATGTCGAGCGTGAGCGACTGCGCGCCGTCGCTGAAAGCTTTTTCCGGGCAGGGGTGGACTTCGACGATCAAGCCGTCGGCGCCGATAGCGACTCCTGCGCGCGCGAGCGCCGGCACCAGGCTCCGCTTGCCCGTCGCGTGGCTCGGGTCGAGGATCACCGGGAGATGTGTCAGCTCGTTGAGTACGCTGACGGCGGTGATGTCGCAGGTGTTGCGCGTGGCGGTCTCGAAGGTGCGGATGCCGCGCTCGCAGAGCATGATGCTGGGATTGCCGTGCGCGACCAGGTACTCGGCTGACATCAGCAGCTCTTTGAGAGTCGAACTCATGCCGCGCTTGAGCAGCACCGGACGCTGGCACTTGCCGAGCGCTTTGAGCAGCGCGTAATTCTGCATGTTGCGCGCCCCCACCTGCATGATGTTGGCGTATTCGGCGACCATCTCGACGTCGCGCTCGCTCAGGACTTCGGTGACAACGGAAAGCCCCGTCGCCGCGCGCGCCTTGGCGAGCAGCTTCAAGCCTTCGAGTTCAAGCCCCTGGAATTCGTAAGGTGAGGTCCGCGGCTTGAACGCGCCGCCGCGCAGGATTTTCGCGCCCACGGCCGCAACGGCTTCGGCCGTCTCCATAATCTGCTTTTCGCTCTCCACCGAGCACGGGCCGGCCATGACGATGAAGTCGTCGCCGCCGACTTCCGCGCCGTTCACACGAATCCGCGTGCGCTCCGCCTGGAACTCGCGGCTCACAAATTTGTACGGGGCGGAGATCCGCACGGCACTTTCAACGCCGGGGGCCGCTTCGAGCATCTCGAGGCAGGGTGTGACGTCGCCCACACCCACCGCGCCGATTACCACCCGCTCGTCGCCGACGATGGAATGAACTTTGAAGCCGAACTCGCGAATCCGCTCGCACACGTGGTCAATTTCCTCTTTGCTGGCGTGTTTTCGCATCGAGATGATCATGGCCCGACCTCCATAACAAAAAAGCCCACTCGCTGGGAGTGGGCTGGCTCTGGATTTAGTGCTCTTTTCAGGTTCAGGCCAACGCCACTCTACCGCTCCAGGGTAAAGCCCCAGAAGCGGTAGCTAAAACCGAAATAGCTGGCGTAGACCCGTACCATAAGATCGGCAGTATATCGTAGAAGTCCACTACAAGGCAAGCAATCATCGCCTGCAACCGATCAGAGGACGTCCATGCCCCCAGCGGTGGCCCGCCGGGCGACGGAGTGAGTGGGGCCTACTTCGCGGCCGTGAACGTCGTCCACGGATGCGAGTTCATGTCGCGCAGGAGTTCTTTCTCCCAGGAAAACTCCGGGTGCTGCGCGAGGTGCGCTGTCGCCTTGAAGTGGATGCCGCAGGCGTGCCCGGCCGCGGCAGCGAGAGACATCTTCGCGGCCATCGAGGCGTCGGCAACTTTGTTCTGTACAGCGCCGGCGATCCCGTAAGGAGGCTGCCAGGGCTGTGAGCCGCGCGGCGAGAGGTCGATGTGCCCGCAGAGCGTCCGCTCGTTCGGCTCGTTTTTTTGCTGCAACGTGTCGAAATGGTCGGAGAGGAAGCGCTGCGCCGCCGCCACGTCAATCTTGCCCTTCTTTTCGGCCATCAACTGGTCCCAGCGGACGTGGCGGGCGTTGGCGCTCTCACCCATGTCTTTGATGTTGAAGTTGGTCTCTTCGCTCACCAGCTTGTCGTTAATGGGAAAATTCGAGCCCACAAAGAAGCCGTCTTTCTTCCGCTCCAGGGTCACGTTCTTCAGGCCCAGCTCCAGGCTGGCGATTTCGTTATTCTTCCGGTCGGCGATCAGCCAATCGTTGGCGTAGCCGCCGTTGTTACCCTCTTTCATGATGCGCGCGAAGTCGTCGATGGAGGTCGAGTACTGCATGGCCTTGCGCGCCCGGACAAACTCGGGAATCCCGTTCGGGTCATAGCCGGAGAAGTGGCTGATAGTCGTTTCGGTGATCATAATTCCGGCGGAGTTGATGCCGAAATCGTCGGCGCTGTGAATGAAGCCCGGGAATCCGTCCATCAAAATGCGCTGGCCCTTGGCAGGCGCGATGTCGAAGATGATCGTCCAGCGTTCGCCGTCGAGGTAGCCCGTCCAATTGTTGTGCGCAATGATGACCTTGCCGTCTTTGGTGTAGCTGCCCGTGGCCACAAAGGCGCTGCAATGCTCCGGCGCAACGAGCGAGGCCGAAGACGCGATGCCGTGCTCCTTGTCGTACACCTTGACGTAGTAACCCCATTCGAGCGCCGCGTTGAGGGCGACTACGTCCCAGAGGTCCAGCTTCACCCCGCGTGCGCTGGCGCCATCGGTGATGCCCTGAAGTTCCTCGCGGTATTCCTGCTCGATGTGCGGCCACATCATGTTCTTCGCCGCGTCGCGAAAGAACTGCCAATCTTTTTTGGCGTCGTGCGTCTGCTCAAGGGCCGTGACCTTGAGCGCGTCCTCGATCTCCGGCGCGAGCAGGTAGCCGTGCTGGAAACCGATTTCCGAAGGCGTGCCGTGCAGGTGCACAAACGTCCAGCCGTTTTTCTCCGGCTTGCGAAACGCGCCTTTCAGTCGCGCATCCGTGCGCGCGTCTTTGGAAAACATGAACGAGGCAAGCCCCGTCAGACTCAGAATAATCAGCACCACCGCAGTTCGACGCATGATCTGCTCCAATCTTCAAGTCTTGTGTCCGTTTCACGTCCCGTCGTCGGGAGTAGCGTCCTCATACTGCCACTGTCCCTCGCCTTCATTCAGCGGGCCGGCAAAGTTGAGCACCGTTGCCGAACCGCGGCCATCGATAACCACGCCGGACTCTCCGTAGAGCCGCGGCTCACCCTCCAATATCCCGAGTCCCTCCGACGCATAGCAGTCTGTGGCTCGCCCATCCAACAGCGCCAGCGATTGCGGACCTGATTTGGTGAACTCATGCTGCGGTTCTCGTGTCTTGAGGAACGCAATCCACCGCCCACCCGGCAGCCACAAGGCAGGCTGAGCGTCATCCACCAGTTCGTGGCGATGGACGACCGTCCCTTTACCCTCCGTCCCTTCAAAAACCATGATGAGACTCTCTTGCCCTCCCAAATCAATAACCCGCAGACCGAAGTCCTTGCCATCGGGCGACCAGAAGGGACAAACATGAAAGCCCGCGCCCGGCGCCTCCGTCAAGAGGCGAATTGTCGCGGCTTTTCCCTTCCCTTCGAAAATCCAAACCCTGGTGAAATCTCCCTGCACTCGCCGGGTGGTGAGGGCAACACGATCGCCCCGCGGTGAAGCGGCGAGGTGCGGAGGGAAATGCGGGTCGCCATCGTCGTCGAACCAGCCCAGTTCGTGACTCTGTCCCGTGGCCACTTCGCGGCACGTGACCGTCTGAGTTGAGACAACAGGAACAATTAATATGTTCCCCTGAGCGCTCCAAGCAAACGACATGCCCGCCATCCACTCCGGGACCCACGCGCCTTCCGCGCTGACCCAGCCGACCTTGAGTTCACCCGGCGGCGGGCCGCTGCTTCCAACAAAGGCAAGGTATTTGCCGTCCGGCGACCAGTGGATTTCGCCGGAATACCAGCCGTCACTGGGAACCAGGCACTTGCCGTCCTGCGGTGAATTGGCGCTCGCGACGTAAATCCCGGGCGGGCCGGCATCTGCGCACGAAAAGGCTAATCGCGTGCCGTCGGGCGAAAGCCGCGCCGCGCCGATCTCGCTTCCCTTCACTAAAGCCGGCACAAGCTTCCTCGGTTGCTCGGTGAGCAAGACCGGCCAGAAATCGAATGCGTAATTGCGACTGTGAAGATGCCCACAGAATTCATCAATAGTCGCGTCTTCAACCGGCTCGAGCTCACGCACGGCGAGCACGCCAATATCGATGCGCTCTCGCTCTTCCGCCGTGGGCGTGCGCCCGTCAGCCGTCCATTCGCGCATCGCTTCGCGCTCTCTTCTGATCCTCTGGTAGACCTCATAGTCAGGAATCGATGCGCAGAGGTCTCTGGCAACTTGGAGGGTCAAGTCGAGTTCCACGCGAAAATCGCCTGTAGTCAGAATCTCCATTTCCCTACGTAGAACCCTTCTCGAGTGTCGCCGAGCGTATCATACAACTCGAGATGGCCCCAACCCCCGTGGCCCGTTTATCCGGCCAGAATTGCAGGTCGGTTTTGGGTCCTATTCCTGGTTAATGGGTCAAGCCGTTGTAATGCAAACTTACGCGGCAGGATCAAGGCAGACGTGACACCAACTTTGTGGCCAGGGCTGCCGCGGTTTGCGCGTCGGAAAGGTTGGCGTAGCCGGCGAGATACCGCCCCCTGCGAAAGAAACAGAGGCCACCGAGATATTGGTCTTTGGTCTGGAAGGCTTCGTCGGCGACCTGGGCGGATGTGGTTTCGCCGAGGCGGCTGCGCAATGTTTTCATGACCGCTGACGCGAACTCTGGCGACTCTTCCAACACGATGAAAGCCCTTCCTTCTGCGTATTGCGCCACGTAGCCGCGCTTGAGCGCCCGCAGGCCAAGGACGCTTTCCGGAACCAGACGGACCGAAACCAGTTTTTCAGAAGGAAACCACGAAAGCGCGTCGGGTGGCGCGCTGCGGCCGGAGATGTGTTTCTCGATCTCGGAGACGAAAGCCTGCAAAGCGGCGGTGTGGTCACGATCGGGACTGGCGGAAATCTCGACGTAGAACTTGCCTTTTGCAAACGTCGCCTTGCGCGGCAAAACTTGCCCGCCCATGCCGATCGGCGCCACGGAGCGCTCAGGATCGCGATTGGCGGTGAAGATGCCATACGCAGCGTCCGCGTCGGTCATCTCGGAAATGTCGATGATGAGCGTGTTCTCAGCTGACTTGCAGGTGACGCCGTACATGCGCACGAAGCCGTAAATCAGATAGCCTTCCGCGTTGCCGTCCATGTACTCGAAGAGGTTTTCGGATCCGTAGCTGCGAACCTGTCCGGATTGCTCCCAGGCGGGCAAATGGCGACAGTGAAGGATGTCGCCGGCGAAGGCGACGTGGGAGAGCGTGAGAAGTGCGCCAGCCAAGAGCCACGATCTTTTCATATCGATCTCGATGGGAAGTGCCACGCCTTTGGAATGCGGAAGCAGCGCTTCCGCTTTGCTGTTCTGCAGCTCTGTTCCCATTGTTTGACGCAGAGTCGAGCGCCACGGCCGGGGAGCGGCGGGAGAGCTGCCGTACTCCAAACCGGCGGTCATAGACCGCCGCCACAGCACTACGCAAACAACTCCTGCGCGCGGCTGAGCCGGGCGGAAACCTGAACGCCGAAGGGACAATTCACTGTGCAGTTCGCGCAGTCGCCGCAGCGGACTCCGGCAACATCCGAGCCCAGCTTCAGGAATTCCTCACGGCCCAGCGCAAACTGTCCGTAGCCATCCGCATAGGTGAGATGGCGGAGAATGTTCGCCACAGGCAAGCCCTTGGCGCACATCGCCTCGCACTTCCCGCACATGCGGCAATAAAGCGGCGTGATGAAATCGAGTTGGCGTGCGAGCAGCTTTTCATCAAGGCCGGCGAAAGGCTCTTTCATGGCCTTCAAATTCTCGTCGAGTTGTTCCATGTCGGTCATGCTGGGGATGGTGGTGTGGACGCGGGGATTCTTGATCACCCACTTCAGCGCCGCGAGCATCGTGCCTTCTGTCTTGAGCTTGCCATAGAGCGGGTCGCTGGGCTTGGTCTTGCGGAAGCCTCCCGCCATGACCTTCATCCCCACGACGCCCATACCGGCTTGGCTCGCGGCCTCGACGGCCGCTCCCATGTCCTTGTCCATGGTGAAGTTGTAAGCCACAAGCACGACGTCGATCTGGCCTTGTTTGGCGAGCCAGGGAAGCAACTCCTGCTGGCCGCTGTGCGTGCTGACGCCAGCGAAGCGGATCTTGCCCTGCCGCTTGGCGACTTGCTGTGCTTCGATCAGTTCACTCGTAACTTCCGACGGGCCGTCCTTGCCGTGCAGATACCAGATGTCGACGTAATCCGTGCCCAGTTCGCGCAGGCTGGTCTCGAGATCCTTGAGCGCTCCGTCTTTACTCCCGGAACCCGACTTCGTGGACAGAAAAATTTCTTTCCGCTTGCGCTTGAGAGCGGCGCCCACCATGCGCTCGTTGTTGCCGCCCTGATAGCCACGCGCTGTGTCGAAGTAGTTGATGCCGAGGTCGGCGGCGCGCTCGATCACGCTCGGGTCGGAAGTAATCATGCAACCGAAGCCGACGGTGGTCACTCTCATACCTGTCCGGCCCAGAGTCCGATAGCTGAGTCCTGTTGATGGCTCCGGCTGCATCTTGGCCCGCGGGCGCTCGGCTTGTGGCCAACCAGCCCCAATGCCCGCCAGAGGAAGGGCGACGCCAGCGGACAAAAAGTCACGGCGAGAAGATTTCGTTTTCATAAGGACATCTCCGCGAAAGCGAGAATATAATTCCCATTCGAGTTCGCATCATAAATCTTCCTGCGGAGCGACGACCAGTGAATTTTTCACGCCGACATTTTTTCCGACTCACGGGGACAGGACTTCTACTGCAATCGCGCCTGCTCGACGCGCAGCAAGCGCCCGCCACAAAGACGGAAACGGTTCGGCCGTTTCCGGGCCGATCGAAAGTGGCGCTGATTCGCGGCGAGAATCGCCGCAAGAACGTCCACGATGCGCTCGCCGCCATCGACAACCAGATTCGTCCCAAGCTGGCGCGCAAGAAGTATGTGATCATCAAACCCAACAACGTCTCGACGGTGAATCCGCTGGCGGCGACTAATGCCGAGACGCTGCTCGGCATCCTGGACTATCTCTCCCCGCGCTTCAAGGGGCCGGTCATCATCGCGGAATCGTCGGCGGGCGACACACTCGAAGGTTATGACAACTTCGGATATAACCACATTGTATCAGAATTCCGTTCACAGCAGGTGAGCTTGCTCGATCTGAACCGCGACGCGAAATATGAAACGCTGCCGCTGATCGATTTCGACGTACACATCGTTCCCGTGCGGCTGGCGGCGCGGCTGCTCGATCCCGAGGCGTTTGTAATCTGCTCGGCGATCACCAAGACGCACAACACCGTCGTGGTGACCCTGTCGGTAAAGAACATGGTGCTGGGCGCACCGCTCCACCACGCCCCGGGCGAGGCGCCCAAGTGGAACGACAAACGCAAGTACCACAGCGGCATCCGCCAGACCCATTACAACATGCTGCTCACCGCGCAGCGCATGGCGCCACATTGGGGCGCGACGGTGATCGATGGCTTTGAGGGCATGGAAGGCAATGGTCCCGCTTCAGGAACTCCGGTGCCGCACCGCATCGCGATTGCCTCCACCGATTTCATAGCCGCCGACCGCGTAGCCGTTGAGGCGATGGGTGTCGATTCCAACTGGGTGGGTTACCTGCGCTATTGCGATCAGGTTGGAATCGGAAACTACGACCTCGGCAAAATCGACGTCACCGGGGAATCCATCGCCGCCGTGCGGAGAAGTTATCGCCTCCACGCCGACATCGAGCGCGAGCTCGAGTGGATGGGCCCGATGCGCGACCTGCCACCCAACCTGGGCCGTTTGGAGCCCGGCCCGCACGACACCTTCGCCTAACCAGGGCGAAGCTCAGCTTTACGGCGGTCTTCCCCCGGTTGGCCTGCCCCCCTAACCCTGTCAGCCTGGAAATGTTGCCCAAAAACTTGCAACCAAACCGCCCGCAATTCCATCTGTTATGAATAGGCAGGGCGAGTCAAAATAACACAGGCAGGAGGCTCCAATTAACCCGGACAATCCTCAATCCTTGCAAGGCCGCGGCGTTACCCGGCGGGTTTTTCTCGCCGCCGCGGCGTCCGCTGCCGGCGTGTTGGCTTGGGGCACGGGCGAGGGCGGGACGGGAAAGCCAGCGAACGGAAAGGTCAAGCCCGTAACTCTGGTGGAGTTCACAGACTCCGGCAGGCGGAAAGGAAGCATCATGGCCGATAAAGTTGTAAAGACGGGCGCGGAGTGGCAGGCGCAGTTGACTCCCGAGCAGTACCAGGTCACGCGCCAGAAAGGCACCGAGCGCGCCTTCACCGGCAAGTACTGGAACAACCACGAAAAAGGAATCTATCGCTGCGTCTGCTGCGGAAACGCGCTTTTCAGTTCCGACACGAAATTCGAATCCGGAACCGGTTGGCCAAGTTTCTGGGCGCCGATTGCCGAAGAGAACGTCAAAACAGGAACCGACATGACCTACGGCATGATCCGCAACGAGGTCACGTGCCGGAAGTGCGACGCGCACCTCGGCCACGTCTTCGACGACGGCCCCAAACCCCCACACCTGCGCTATTGCATGAATTCTGCGGCGCTCAACTTCGTCAAGCCGGAAGAGGCCAAGTAGCGCCGGCCAACCCCTGCGTCACGGACAGCCAGCACCGATGGATCGGGATACGGCTCGAGCGCGTACATGGCCGGGACGGCCAGGCTACAGGCACGCCTGGCACGGAAACTCTATCCCCCAATCTTTTGGCGAGAATTTCCCTTCTCGAGGAACGACGAGGGTAAAATACCCGCGCCGCAACGAAACGTCCGGCCGGAACGATGCGGGCTGTGGGGGTTTTGATTAGGTGCACTGTCGTTCGTTGTCCAAAACCGTCTCGCCACCTAGGGGGAGCGATGAGTTCAAGAGTTTCGCTGTATAGAATATGGGTCTTCTCAATGATTGCGATTGTGGGAGGCGCGATATCGCTCATGGCCCAGAGCAACAACTTGATGCCGCAGCCGGCGGAACTCACCGCGGGTCAAGGAAGGATGATCATCGACGGCGCGTTTCGAGTTGCCTTGACAGGCTACCAGGAGCCGCGGCTTCAGGCCTCGGCACGACGGCTGGTCAAGCGGTTGGCTAAGCAGACCGGAATTCCCATGAGCGACGAGATTGCGCTGGCCCCGTCAACCGCCGCCCTGGTGATTCAGTGCGACCATGCCGGGGAAACGGTCCAGTCGCCCAATGAGGCTGAGTCGTACCGGCTCGAAGTCACGCCATCGCAGGCTCGCCTCACGGCATCCACGCCGGTCGGCGCGCTGCGCGGGATGGAAACTTTTCTGCAACTGGTTGACCTGGACGAACAGGGGTTCGGCGTTCCGACCGTGCGCGTCAACGACCGCCCGCGATTTCCCTGGCGAGGCCTGATGATCGACGTCGCCCGTCACTGGCAGCCGATGCCGGTCCTCAAGCGCAACCTCGACGCCATGGCCGCGGTGAAGCTCAACGTCTTCCACTGGCATCTTTCCGACGATCAGGGGTTCCGAGTGGAGTGCAAGAAATTCCCCAAGCTCCATGAGATGGGCTCGGACGGGCACTACTTTACTCAAGAAGATGTGCGCGAGGTCATCGCCTACGCGCGCGAGCGGGGCATCCGCGTGGTGCCGGAGTTCGACATGCCCGGTCACACAACCGCCTGGTTTGCCGGTTATCCGGAACTCGCCAGCGCGCCCGGGCCGTACGCCATCGAGAGGAAATGGGGCATTTTTGACCCGGCGATAGACCCGACGCGCGAGGAGGTCTATACCTTCCTCGACGATTTCATCGGCGAAATGGCCGCGCTGTTTCCGGACGAGTACGTCCACGTTGGCGGCGACGAGGTCAACGGCAAACAGTGGGACGCTAATCCACGCATCCAGGCTTTCATGCGGGACCGTGGCATCAAAAACGATGAGGCGCTCCAGGCCTACTTCTCGCGGCGCGTTCAAGCTCTGGTACAAAAGCACGGGAAGAAAATGATTGGCTGGGACGAGGTTCTTCAGCCTGACCTGCCCAAGGACAGCGTGGTGCACTCCTGGCGCGGGCAGAAATCACTCGCCGAAGCCGCGCAGCAAGGCTATCAGGGGATTCTCTCCGCCGGATACTACCTAGACCACATCCGTCCGGCTTCCTTTCATTACGGCGTTGACCCGCTGGAGGGCGCGACTGCGGGCCTGACCCCGGAGCAGCAATCACGCATCCTGGGCGGAGAGGCTTGCATGTGGGTGGAATACGTGACGCCCCTGAACATCGACTCGCGCATCTGGCCGCGCTTGGCCGCCGTCGCCGAAAGATTGTGGTCGCCGCAGCAGGTGAAAGATGTGAATTCGATGTACCGGCGGCTCGAGGTGGTGAGCCGCAATCTGGAATGGCTCGGCCTCACGCACCACTCGAGTTATCCGCTGATGCTGGCGCGGCTGAGCGGCGGAGAATCGGTCGCGGCTTTGAAAACGCTCGCTGACGTCCTGGAGCCGGTCAAGTTCTACGAACGCGGCGAGGCGCGCGAGTACACGAGCTTCACTCCCATGAACCGCCTGGTGGATGCAACTCGCCCGGAAAGTGATGCGGCGCGCGAGTTCTCTGCTCTGGTCGAGAACCCTGGCGCCAACAAAGAGAAGATTCGGAAACAGCTCGCGATCTGGCACGACAGCCAGGCGGAGCTGATTCCTGTCAAGCAGCGTTCCGCGCTTCTGAAGGAAGCGGTTCCACTGGCAGAGGATCTCTCCACCCTGGCCGCGACGGGGCTGCAAGCGCTGGATTATCTTGGAGCGGGAAAGAAGGCGCCGAAGAATTGGGTCGAACTGCAAATCACCATGCTCGACCGCGCGGCCAAGCCTCGCGCGGAATTGCTCATGATGATCGTCCCGTCGATTCGCAAGCTGGTCGAGGCGGCGAGGTAGCCCCGCTCATTGGAGTGGCAAATGCCGGTTCCCCATGCGGGGTCGGCGCTACGTCTTGAAATACGGTGCGAGGCCCTTCCACCAGGCCTCCATTTCTTTACCATCCACGGCATCCAGGCTCGTGCCTTGCGTGCCGCGCATCTTCGCGGTCTTGAACACGCCCCGCCGCACCAGCACCGCCTTGGCGAAGTGCATACCGTAAAGCTCTTCCATGGTAATCATGGGCAGGAGCTTCTGGTAGAGCGCTCGGGCCTCCTCCATCTTGCCGGCGGCCGCCAGCTCGTAAATCTGAACTTCGATATCCACAAACTCGCACGCCGGCATGGTGCCCTGCGCGCCGTGCGCCATCTCATTCAAAAGATATTTCCCTGCGCTCCCTGAAAAAATCCCGGTCATGACGCCGGAGCGGGCATACTCGTCCGCGCGGTGGGCCACCGGCTCGACTTCCTCTTTGATATAGCCGAGCGTGGGAAACTCTTTCGCCAACTGAATGACCGTCGAAGCCGGCAGCGTCGGGCCCCACGCGCCGCCGCTGTTCTGAATAAAGATAGGAACTTTCACGGCGCGTGCCAGCGCCCGGTAGTATTCCAGCGCCGTATCGAGCGAAGCGTGGCCGAGATAGGGCGGCAGGGCGATCACGGCGTCGGCGCCTTTCGACTCGGCGTGGCGCGCCAGCTTGACCGCAGTCTGTTTAATGGGCGCCTGGACGCCGATGACCACCGCGCTCTTCCCGCCCGCGGCTTTGCGCAGGATGACCTCCGCGCCCCGCATGCGCTCCTCTTCCGTGAGGAGATAGAACTCCGCCGCGAGCTGCGGCCAGACCAGGCCGTGGGCGCCGCAGCGCATGCAGAAACCGACTTCGCGCTCCAAATCGTCCCAATCCACCTCATCGTCCAGATTGAAGGGCGTCTGCAGAATCGCGAAGATGCCGCGAAAGACCTTTTGCGGGGGAGCAACCGCCAGCGCGCGCCACACTTCCGCGCGCGCCATCCACGGCACTGCGATAGCTGTGACCGCGGCGCGGCGCACGAATTCCCGGCGATCAAATTTCCGACCCATGGCTCACCCCCGTCAGTCAACCTGCGCGATGCACTCGATCTCAATGGGCGATTCACCGGGCAGATCTTTCACTGCCACTGTGGAGCGCGCGGGCGGATTGGTCGGGAAGAAGGTGTGATAGACCTTGTTCATCTCCTGGAACGTCGAAATGTCGGTGAGAAACACCAGGCATTTCAGGACGCGATCCATCGACGACCCCGCGGCCTCGACGACGGTCTTGACGTTCTCCAGGCACTGACGCACTTGGTTCGAGAACGGTCCCTCGACGACCTTGTGGGTCTTGGGGTCGTGCGCGCCCGCGCCGGAAACGAAGAGCAGGTTTCCGAATTGAATCCCTGAACTCAGGATTCTCTCCGGCGAAGGCTCTTCCCCGGGTTTATAGATGACCTTCTTCGTAGCTTTGCCTTTGGCTGCCAGTGCGCCTGCGGGCACGGCCAGCGTAACAGCGCCGGCCCCGGTAAGGGTCTTACCCAGAAACTTGCGGCGATCGGATTTCCTTGTGCTCATCGAAAAGCCTCCTGTTGCCAAGCTTCGACACGCTGCGCGTCCTTCTCGGGACGCCAGCTCTCTTGACTGCGTCTGGGCGCAAACCTATCACAGCGTGCGCCGTGCGAAAAGCCCGTTATCAGTATTCATCAGGCAATCCAACCCGGTTATGCGTTGGCGAGCAACGAAGCCTGGCTCTGAATCTTCCGCACGGCCTCCGCAATCTGATCCATATCGCTGCGTTCCCCGAGCAACATCGTTTGGAAGAACCACACGGCTTCCTCGCAGAGCCGGTCGTTCGCCGGACAGTGATTGCGCGCTTCGTAGCCGGCAATCGCCTCGGCCGAGTAGAAACTCCGGAAGGCCCGCGAATCGAGCGTGTTCTTGAGGAAAGGCTCCTTGTTCAGCGGAGCATATCCCCCGGAGCACGGCACGCCCTCGGCCTGTAGCGCCTTGAGGAAACGCGCCCGGGAAATCCCCGCGAACTGCGTCTTGTCGTAACGGAACATGTAGAGGTGGTAAGCGTTCCGGGTACAGCCATCGTACATGCGCGCAGGTGTGATGCCTGGGATCTCGCGAAGCTGCTTGGTCAGATACTCGGCATTCTGCTCGCGTGTGCGCGACTGCCCTTCGAGCCTGCTCAACTGCGCGAGAAGCAGCGCCGCCTGGAATTCCGTCATGCGGTGGTTGCAGCCGTTCCGCACGTAGGAGAACCCGTACGCCGACTCGCCCCTGCCGTTGTTGTGGAAGCTCTCGCAGACTTTGATCAGGTCCTCGCTGTTGGTCAGGATGGCGCCGCCTTCGCCGGAGTTGAGATTCTTGGAAGCCTGGAAACTGAAACAACCGAGATCGCCGAGCGTGCTCACTTTCCGATGCCGCCACTCCGCCAGGTGCGCCTGGCAGGCGTCTTCGAGCACCGGCAGCTTGCGCTTCTGGGCAATCGCCAGGATCTTGTCCAAGTCCGCCGGCGACCCGCCCAGGTGGACCGGCAGGATGCACTTGGTCCGCTCCGTGATCGCAGCTTCGATCTTGCCGGCATCCATCTGGAATGTCTCGAGGTCCGTATCCACAAACACCGGTAGCGCATGGACCAGCAAGACCACATTGACCGTCGCAACAAACGTGTAGGGAGGCACGAGCACTTCATCGCCAGGCCCGATGCCCAGTGCATGGAGAGAAGTAAGAAGCGCGGTCGTGCCGCTGGCGGTCGCGAGGCAATGCTTCGCTCCCAACGCCTTGGCCCATGACTCCTCGAATTCCTTCGCATAGCTCCCGTCCATGCGGCACCAAAGGCCTTTCTTGAGGACATTACTCCACGCCTGTTCGTCGTTCTCATGAACCTTGGGCCAGGAGGGAAAGGGTTCCCTTCGCACCGGGTCTCCGCCCAATAGGGCTGGCTTTCCTGCCGGTTCGGAGCCCACCGCGGGCGACGATCGTGGCCGAGCTTGCAGCTTCAGGCCCGCCGCGCCCGAAAGGGCCGCACCCAGAAAATGGCGTCGCGACACTTGTGCTTTCATGTGCTCCTCCTATCGATTCGTCCAGCACATTATGGCACCAAAAACCTCAGGGGTTGTTGGCAAAGGGGGTCCGCAGTATGGTATCTGGCATGCACTCCTCGACCTCTTCAGTGGGAAAAGAAAGGTGTCCGGGCACTCCTCGGGCATATTTTACATAGGGAGGAAGAAAGTTATGGCTACCCATCGCTGCCCCTATTGCCGATCGCGCTCCGTGCGCCGTTCCAGACGGAGAGGCTTCGGCGAAGACTCTCTCCTGCGAGCGCTATTCATCCGCCCGTACCGCTGCGGGTGCTGCTGCCGCCGGCACTATGCATTTGCCTTTCTTTCGAAGAATCCGGGCACCCGAACGTACAAGTCAGCATTCGCAAGCCTGCTCCACATGCTTCCACAGCCAGCCCCTCTCGTGCCGGGGGTTCTGGCAATTCTGTTGATCCTCGGAAGTTCCGGCTCGAAACTGATGTCCCTCGGCCTGGCGAATTTCGCCGCCGTTACTGCAACTGAGTCGAGCCCCGACGTCTCAACGGCCGCTCCGCCAGCCTCCGTGGCCCGATCGCGAACTTGGCTCAGCCGAGTGGCGGCTCGCGAGATTGCCCCGACGCGGGATCTACGACCATCGCCGTTGGATCAGACCAATCCGGAACAGGCCGCGCTGCTTCTCGTCAGTCTTCCCGCCGTTCCCCAACAAGCAGCCCTCGGGAGTATCCGAGCGACGGGAGAAGTCGTTCTAAACGGATCCCAGGTCCCGCAAATGGCAACGCTCTTCGCGGGAGACACTCTGCGCACCGGCGGTGATGGTAATGCCAGTGTGGAATTCCCCGGCAAGGGAGTCGTCCAAGTCTCGCCGCAATCGCTGATGAGGTTCACGAAATCGGTGCGCTACATCGCCGAACTCGCCTACGGTCATATCACTTCTCGGTCCTTGAGAGAAGCGACGAACTTCCAGGTGCGTGCCGGTAACTTCATCGTGGTTCCAGACCCTGAACGGCCCGAGATGACGATGGAAATGGTGCGCGCCTTGGATGGGTCGACACGCGTCAAAGCAGTTCAAGGGTCGGTCGGCATCATCGAATTGGAAGGGGCCCAAACAACATTCATTCGGGATGGAGACGAGGTATCGATCTCCGCCGACGGGAAACTCGCAACAAGTACCCCATCTCAGACTGCTCCTGCTCTACCACCCCACGTGGCCGAAGGAGGAGGACACGGCGCGCTCATTGGGCTAGGGTTGGGCGGGGCTGCCGCTGCGGGTTTGGGAATTGCCTTGGCCAGTAGTGGTGGGGAATCGAACCCAGTCAGCCCTTCAGTTCCATGATACTTCGCCTAAGCGCGGGCTATTGGGGAAGCAGGAAACCGACAGCCTGCTTGTGACGGAAGAGCCTATAATTATGCCTCGGCTTATGCCTGCTCAGGCAGCCCGGTGTTGAGAGATTTTAGCTGTATTGTCATATAGTTAGCAGGAATGCTTCAGGCTGCCTTGAACGCGGAGATTCTCGTCTCTAATTATCTTGACAAATCTGTACAGATTTCGGAGAATTGGGGCGTCGACCGGAACCGCGGGATCCTCAGCCGAGCAAAGAACTCGGTCCACGGTTCTGGGCCCTTGTTGGAAGTCAAGAGGAGAGCCCGATGCCCACTCCGCAGACCGAAATCGAAATCCTCGCCAATCAGGAATACAAGTACGGGTTCGTTACCGAGCTCGAGACCGACACGATCCCGCCCGGCCTGAACGAGGACGTCATCCGCCTTATTTCCGCCAAGAAACACGAGCCCGAATGGCTGCTCGAGTGGCGGCTGAAAGCCTATCGGCATTGGCAGACCATGCAGGAGCCGACCTGGCACAACGTCCACTACCCTCCCATTGACTATCAAGCTGCCACGTACTACTCCGCCCCGAAAAGCCAGAAGGCTGGTCCGAAGAACTTGGAGGACGTCGACCCTGAGCTTCTGAAGACGTACGAAAAGCTGGGCATCCCGCTCAAGGAGCGCGAGCTCCTGGCAGGCGTGGCGGTGGACGCGGTTTTTGACAGCGTCTCGGTGGCGACCACCTTCAAAGAGAAACTGGCCGACCTGGGCATTCTTTTCGGCTCGTTTTCCGAGGCGGTGCGCGAGCATCCAGAGTTGGTCAGGAAGTATCTCGGTTCAGTCGTTCCTTACACCGACAATTTCTTTGCCACGCTGAACTCCGCCGTCTTCAGTGACGGGTCGTTCTGTTACGTCCCCAAAGGCGTGCGCTGTCCGATGGAGCTTTCCACATACTTCCGTATCAACGCTAAGGACACGGGCCAGTTCGAGCGCACGCTGATTATCGCCGACGAAGGCGCCTACGTGAGCTATCTCGAGGGCTGCACGGCGCCCATGCGCGACACGAATCAGCTTCACGCGGCGGTCGTCGAGCTCGTCGCTCACGACAACGCCCAAATCAAATACTCGACGGTCCAGAATTGGTACCCGGGCGACAAGGAAGGCAAAGGCGGGATCTACAACTTCGTCACCAAGCGCGGCAAGTGCCAGGGCGTGAACTCCAAGATTTCCTGGACCCAGGTCGAGACCGGCTCGGCCATCACGTGGAAATATCCAAGCTGCATTCTGCAAGGCGACAATTCCATCGGCGAGTTCTATTCCGTAGCCCTTACCAACAATTACCAACAGGCGGACACCGGCACCAAGATGATCCACATCGGCAAGAACACCCGAAGCACCATCGTCACCAAGGGCATCTCCGCCGGGCACGGGCAGAACACCTATCGCGGCATGGTGAAGATCCTGAAGGGCGCCAAGGGCGCACGCAACTACTCGCAGTGCGACTCGCTGCTGATCGGCGACAAGTGCGGCGCGCACACCTTCCCGTACCTGGAAGTGAAGAACGCCACGGCGCAGGTCGAGCACGAGGCTTCCACTTCCAAGATCGGCGAGGACCAGATTTTCTACTGCCGGCAGCGCGGCATGGCGCTGGAAGACGCGATTTCGATGATCGTCAATGGCTTTTGCAAGCAGGTCTTCCGCGAACTCCCGATGGAATTCGCCGTGGAAGCGCAGAAACTGCTGGGCGTGAGCTTGGAAGGCAGCGTGGGGTAATGAATCCGCAGATTACGCAGATTCCACAGATGAAAGAACCGCGCAATCTGCAGTGTGTGGCGGGGACCTCGTTTTGTGATGTCTGCGAAATGATTCTCGCTTTTCGTTTTTCGCGTTTCGACTGTCGAATTTCCAGTTTCGGCTGGCTGAAAGCTGATTGCTGAGAGCTAATCAGGGAGCATTAATGCTGACCATCAAGAATCTGCAGGCAAGAACGAACGGCAAAGATATCCTGCGCGGCATCGACCTCGAAGTAAAGGCGGGCGAGGTCCACGCCATCATGGGGCCGAACGGCTCGGGCAAGTCGACGCTCGCCCAGGTACTCGCCGGATGCGATATCTACGAGGTGACAAGCGGTGAGGTCACGTACGATGGACAGAACCTCCTCGACATGTCTCCCGAAGACCGGGCGCGAGTAGGCATCTTCCTGGCGTTTCAGTATCCGGTGGAGATTCCCGGCGTGAGCAACATGTATTTCTTGCGCGCGGCGCTCAATCGGGTCCGCAAGCACCGCGGTCTGGATGATCTGGACGCCATGGATTTCCTGGCGCTCGTCCGCCAGAAAATGAAGTTGCTCGACATGGACGAAAGCCTCATGAATCGGTCGGTGAACGAAGGATTTTCCGGCGGCGAGAAGAAGCGCAACGAGATTTTCCAGATGGCCGTCCTGGAGCCGAGATTGGCCGTGCTGGATGAGACCGACTCAGGACTGGACATTGACGCGCTCAAGGACGTGGCCAACGGCGTCAACTCGCTGCGGAGCAAAGATCGCGCCATCATCGTGGTTACGCATTATCAGCGGCTCCTGCACTATATTGTTCCCGATTTCGTTCACGTTCTCTACAGCGGCCGCATCGTCAAGTCGGGGGGCAAGGAGCTGGCGCTCGAGCTCGAGGAAAAGGGTTACGGCTGGTTGGAAGAAACCGTCGAAGCCGGCGTGGGCCGTAGCGCCGGGCTTTAGCCCGGCACACTCGGTGCCCGTCTAAAGGCGGGCATTACAAGGACAACTCGAATCAATGACCGCTGTCAAAGACACCCAGGACGTTTACCTTTCAAGCTTCACCGAGCGAGAGAAGGATTTCGCCGCCGGGCCGGCGTGGCTCAACGAAGTTCGCAGAGCGGCGATTCACCGCTTCGCCGACCTGGGCTTCCCGACGACGCAGATTGAGGATTGGAAGTACACCAGTGTTGAACCCATTGCGCGCGTCGCATTCCAACTTGGCCCAAGGGATGCCACGGCGCCGGCGACCGAGGAAATCAGGCGCTCCTGCTGTTTTGACCTGGACTGTAGCCGGCTGGTTTTTGTGAACGGGCACTTCAACCGTGAGCTTTCTTCCCGCGAGAGCCTGCCGAAGGAAGTTCACGCCGGCAGCCTGGCGGAGGCATTGGCCCGCGGCGCGCCCGTACTCGAACAGCATCTGGGCCGCTACGCGGACTTTCAGGATCGCGCTTTCGTCGCCCTCAATACGGCTCTCCTGGAAGACGGAGCTTTCATCGAGATTCCGAAGGGTTTGGTACTCGAGAAGCCAATCTACTTGCTCTTCGTATCGACCGCGCCAAGCGGAGGCCAGGCATCAGTTTCGTTCCCTCGCAACCTAATTCTTGCCGGCCGAGAGAGCCAGGCCACTTTTATCGAAGGATACATCGCACTGGACGAAGCGCCGACCTTCCGAGGACTGGGACGTGAGCCCTCAATTCCCGCGGGGCACGTTTCACACGGCGGGCCGGGTGAGGTCTATTTCACCAACGCGGTCACCGAGATTGTCGCTGGCGAAAACGCGGTCATCGACCACGGTAAGCTCCAGCAGGAAGGTGCCTCGGCATTCCATGTGGCCACCGTGCAGATCCAACAGGAGCGTGCGAGCACGGTATCCACGCGCACGTTTACGTTCGGCGGCGCGCTGGTGCGCGAGGATTTGAATATCGTGCTGGCGGGTGAAGGCGCCAACGCTCATCTGAACGGCCTCTACGTCACCTTCGACCGGCAGCACGTTGACCACCACACGACGATTGACCACGCTCAAGCTCACTGCGACAGCCGCGAGCTTTACAAAGGCGTGCTCGACGACCACTCCTCGGCCGTCTTCAACGGCCGCGTGATTGTGCGCAAGGACGCGCAGAAGACCGACTCCAAGCAGAGCAACAAGAACCTGCTGCTCTCGGAAGACGCGGTCATCAACACCAAACCGCAGCTTGAGATCTTCGCCGACGACGTCAAATGCACGCACGGGGCGACGATCGGGCAAGTGGACCAGGAAGCAATTTTCTACCTGCGCTCCCGCGGCATCGGGCGCGACGAAGCCCGCAGCCTGCTCACGTACGCCTTTGCCAACGAGATCATCGACCGCGTCAAGCACGCGCCCCTGCGCGACCGCCTCAGAGAGGCCTTGTTCGTGCGCCTGGGACGAGGACCGCGAAGGAAGGAGACGTGATGGCGACTGCGCACGACCTCGTCAGACCGGCCACGCGCTCCGCTTTCGACATCGCGCGGGTACGGGAAGATTTTCCGATCTTGAAAGAGAAGATCCACGGCAAGCCGCTCGTCTATTTTGACAACGCGGCCACCAGCCAGAAGCCGCGGTCAGTGATCGAGGCCGAGCAGAGGTTCTATCTTACCGAATGCTCTAATGTTCACCGCGGCGTGCACTATCTCAGCGAGCAGGCTACGCAGGCTTACGAAGCCGCGCGCGGCAAGGTCCAGCGCTTCCTCAATGCCCGCGATGCCCGCGAAATCATCTTCGTGCGCGGGACCACGGAAGCCATCAACCTGGTGGCGAGCAGTTACGGCCGGAAAAACGTCCAAGCGGGCGACGAGGTGGTCATCACCGCCATGGAGCACCACTCGAACATCGTGCCCTGGCAAATTCTTTGCGAAGAGAAGGGCGCGAAGCTGCGCGTGGCGCCCATCAACGATGACGGAGAGCTGATCTTCGAGGAGTTCGAGAAGCTCTTGACCTCGCGCACGCGGCTGGTCGCTGTCGTCCACATTTCGAACGCCCTGGGAACCATCAACCCGGTGCAGCGGATCATCGAGGCCGCCCACCGCCGGAACATTCCGGTATTGCTCGACGGGGCGCAGGCCGCAGCTCACTTGAAAGTGGACGTGCGCGAGCTCGACTGCGATTTCTATACCCTATCCGGCCACAAGCTCTACGGCCCAACCGGAATCGGCGTGCTCTATGGCAAGGCCCGACTGCTCGAGGCCATGCCTCCCTACCAGGGCGGCGGAGACATGATCAGTTCCGTCAGTTTTGAGAAAACGACCTACAACGTGATCCCCGCCAAGTTCGAGGCCGGCACTCCCAACATCGCGGGCACCATCGGCCTGGGTGCGGCCATCGATTATGTGAACCAGATCGGGTTCGAGAACCTGGCGCCGTACGAACACGAGTTGCTCGAGTACGCGACGGAAGCACTCGCGCGCATCCCGGGCGTGAGGCTGATCGGCACGGCAAAGGAGAAAGCCGCCGTGCTCTCCTTCGTGATGGACGGCCTGCATCCGCACGACGTGGGCACGGTCCTGGACCAGGAGGGCATCGCCGTCCGCACGGGGCATCATTGCGCGCAGCCCTTGATGGACCGGTTTGGCGTTCCGGCCACGACGCGCGCCTCGCTGGCGTTTTACAATTCGTTCGAAGAAGTGGATGCCCTAGTGAAAGGCATCCAGAAGGTCAAGGAGATCCTGGGCTGATGTCGGACCTGCGCGACCTCTATCAAGAAGTAATCCTCGACCACAGCAAGGGTCCGCATAACCGGCGGCCCATGGCGGAGGCGAGCAGGACCGCGCAGGGATTCAACCCACTTTGCGGCGACAAGGTGACGCTCTACGTCAAGCTTGATGGAGATCGCATCGCGGATGTGAGCTTCGAGGGTTCGGGCTGCGCGATCTCGACGGCATCGGCTTCCCTGCTGACCGAGTCGGTCAAGGGAAAATCGCTCGCCGAAGCCGATGCGCTTTTCCAGGGATTTCATGATCTGGTCACCGGAAAAGTCAGTCACGATGAGGCCGGCGATAACTTAGGCAAGCTGAAAGTTTTCTCGGGTGTCTCGGAATTTCCGATGCGCGTCAAGTGCGCGACGCTGGTCTGGCACACCCTGCACAGCGCGCTGAACGAGAGTCAGCAAACAGTCACAACGGAGTAGAGGGTTTCTATGAGGGCGATTGACGCGATTCAGCTTCAGGACCGAATTGTTGACGACGTCTTGCGCAAGACGTACGACCCCGAGATTCCCGTCAACATCTACGAACTCGGCTTGATTTACGAAGTCAAGGTCGATCCCGAGACGGGTGTTGCTCAAGTGAAGATGACCCTGACCTCGCCGGGTTGCCCCGCGGCCGGCACTCTGCCGGGTGAAGTCGAGGACAAAATCCGGCGATTGGGCGCGGCGGATCTCAAGGACGTGAAAATCGAAATCGTCTGGGAGCCCCCGTGGGACCCCAGCAAGATGTCGGAGGCCGCGCGCCTCCAACTCGGCATGTTCTAAAAGATGCCACCCTGAAGAGCGGTGGTTCGAGGTTCGGCCATGAAGTTCAGTTCCCAAGAAGAATACGGGCTGCGTTGCCTGCTGCGTATCGCGCGGCAGGGCGGACACGGCGGCCTCACCATTCCCGAAATTAGTGAGGCGGAGGGAATTTCGAGTTTCTACGTGGCCAAATTGCTGCGCATCCAGCGGCGCGCAGGCCTGGTGAAGAGCGCGCGCGGGAAGATCGGTGGCTATACTCTCGCCCGCCCGCCTCAGCAGATTGTCGTGGGCGAAGCGCTGGCGGCGCTGGGCGGACGCTTGTTTGAACCCGACTTCTGCGACGATCACGCCGGCGTGGGACTCACCTGCACCAGCTCGGTGGATTGCTCGATCCGTTCGCTCTGGCGCGCCGTCCAAAACATGGTCGACCGCGTGCTCAGCAAGACAACCCTGACCGACCTTCTGCACAACGAGCAGGAAGTGACGACCCTCGTAACTCCGCTCGTCCAGCTCAGCGAAGGCCCACCCCGGCCCACCGCGCTGCAGGCTCGCGGCCCGGAGGCGGGGGAATAACAACTCGGGCTGCGCCGCTCGGCATTTGTATTCCCCTCCTTACCGTCGAATCCGCCCTGGCATCCCACTGTTTTTCGGAACGACGCAGCGTCCAGTGCTAACCGAGAAGATAGGGTTGCATGTTGGCCCTATTGCAGTACCCTATACGCGGCGGTGAGGTTGGCCTTCAGAGGCGATGCGCCCTCGCAACACCCTGTCGCCCGTCTGCACCTTCTCACCGCAAGGGGGAAAAGCCATGCGAAAACAGAAAACCTCGGGCGTCAATCGGCGCGATTTCTTCAGGAGCGCTGGGGCGGGATTGATCGCCAGCGGAGTGCCGACCTTGGCGGCTGAGCCCTCCGTTGGGGTTGACACTCCCGCACGGTTTTCACCCGGAGGAGGATTTACTCAGCTCTCGCCCAACCTGTACTTGCTGCGCGACACCTGCAATGTTTACGTCCTGAAGGATGGCGACCGCGCCTTGCTTGTCGATTTCGGCTCGGGACATGTCTTAAAGCTGCTGGGTCAGATCGGCGTCACGAGAGTCGAGGGCATCCTGCACACTCACCACCACCGCGACCAGTGCCAGGGCGATGCGCGCGCGGTGGCGGAGCGGATACCCATTCACGTTCCCCAACACGAACGGCACCTCTTCGAAGATGCCGAAAACTTCTGGCGCAACCGCCGCGTCTTTCATCTCTATTACGTTCGCAACGATTTCTTCACGCTCACCCGCAACGTTTCCGTCGCCGGCGCACTGCGCGACTACGACACTTACCGGTGGGGACCATACGAACTCCTCATCTTCCCCACTCCCGGCCACACGCTGGGTTCCGTCAGCCTGGTGGGGAAAGTGGATGGGAAGAAGGTGGCGTTCTCCGGCGACCTGATCCATTCCCCCGGGAAAGTAGTGAACCTCCACGAACTCCAATACCAATACGGCAGTTCCGACGGAGTTGATTTCGCGATTTTTTCGCTCGCCAGGCTGCGCGACTTGGGGCCCGAGTTGGTCTGCCCGTCGCACGGCGAGCCTTTCGCGAGCCCCGAGGCCGGCATCACCGACCTGATCGCGAAAATGAAAGGTTGGTACGAATCGTATTCTCCCGGCTCGACGCTAACGGTCGAGAACAAGCCCTTTGCCGTTACTCCGCACCTGGTCTGCGCGCATCAAACGACCTCGACGTTCTACGCCCTCATCAGCGAAAGCGGCAAAGCGCTGTTCATCGACTACGGCTCGGCAAGCGGGAATTTCTTCAGCGGCTTCAACACCGCTGCCCCGGTGCTCGAGCGCATGCGCTTCGTCGAACACACCATCCCGGAACTCAAGGCACGCTACGGGCTGAAATCGGTGGACGTCGCCATGCCCAGCCACATGCATGACGATCACCTGAACGGATTTCCGCATCTCGTCCGCCATCACGACGCCAAGGTCTGGTGCTACGAGAACATGGTCGATATTCTCCAGAAGCCGCGCGGTTACAACCTGGGCTGCATCCTGGCCGAGCCCATTAAGGTGGACCGCTCGTTCCACAACGGAGAGAAATTCAAATGGGAGGAGTTTGAGTTCACCGTATGCCACTCCCCCGGGCATACCGAATATCAAATGGCGATGTTCGCCGACATCGACGGAGCCCGCGTGGCCTTCACCGGCGATGCTCTATTCCCTGCGAATCCTGGCGCTCCTTATCAGCTCCGCCACAACCTGATCTTTCGGAACTGGGTGGAGAACGACAGCCATCTGAAATCGATGCGGACCATCCTCGAGCACCAGCCCACGATGATTGCACCGGGCCACGGCAAACCTTTTATCAGTAACAAGGAAGATCTGGAGGACTTGAAGCGCCGACTGGAAAAGCAGCAAACCTATTTCCACGACGTCATCGCCGACGCCGATTGCAATTTCGGCCTGAACCCCAGCTGGGTCAGGCTCTATCCCTACCAGCTCGAAGCGCGGGCCGGATCGAGCGCGCCAATCGAATTGCGAGTGCGCAACTATCGCGCCAAACCCATGCACCTCGAAGCCGCGCTAGTGTTACCCGCAGGCTGGAAGGCTTCGCCTGAAGTCGTCACCCTCACCGTGCCCGCCAGCAGCGATGGCAGCGGAGGATTCACACTGACGATTCCCGAGAGCTGGGACCGCGCGAAAGCGCGCGTCGCGCTGGCTGCCGATGTCATGGCCGACGGGCAGTACCTGGGCGAGATCGCTGAGGGTGTGGTGGATGTGATCGTGTAGTGCCGGTCCCGCTCTGAGCGGGGCCGGCACTTCAAATTCTTGCCGGCCTGAGGGCCGGCGCTAGGAAAGAAGGGGTATGCTCGCGCGAAGCATCGCATTGGTGACCGTAACCATATTATGTGTCGTCCAACTGTGCGCCGCGCATGGCAAGAAGCAAGGCAACCCGGAGAGGGAACTCCCACCCAACATCACGCAACTCACCGGCTTCGGTGAGCGAGCCGCGTGGTCCCCCGACGGCAAGCGCATCGTCTTCATGAGCAAGAGTTTCGGTGACGCGTTTGAAATCGATCTTGACACGAAGATGACCCAACTGCTGACTGGCCACTTCCAGCACGCGGGCTTTCTGCGCGTCCAGCACCTGCCGAACGGCGACGTCTTCCTGATCGGTGCTCGCACTTTTTCCGACATTCACAGCACGCGCGAGCACGACCAGGAAATGTGGGTGATGAAATCCGATACCAAATCGCCGCCTCTCCCACTCAACCACAAAATCTCCGAAGGTGTGGCCATCTCGCGGAAGCAGATGAAGATCGCTTGGACGAACACGCACGGGCAGTATCCTGACCATTTGGCCCCCGGAGAATCCGCCCTCTACACTGCGGACGTTGTGTACAAGGACGGAACGCCCGCACTCACCAACAAGAAGGAAATCACCCGTGCCCAGGCGCCCGAATGCACCCTGGAGGCCCAGGACTTCCGCAACGAAGACACTGAGCTGATCTATACCTGCTATCGGTCCCCGCTCGCCGACGTGATGGGAATCGATCTCAACACGAGAAGAATCACGACCTACCGCAAGATTCCCGGCGAATACAACGAAGTTGAGGGAATTTCGCCCGACGGTGAGTGGACGCTGGTTGAATCGAGCCGCGGCCAGACTGTCCCCGACACCGAGAAGTGGGCGAACATCGACATCTGGAGACTGCGACTAACTCCCGGCAGCACCGACTTCGTCCGGCTCACGCACTGGGCGGATTACGAGGGCTATAAGGCTTCGAATCCCGTGGTGAGCCCGGACGGGAAATGGATCGCTTTCCAGTCGGCGCGCAACAACGAGCCCGCCGGCGTTGGACACGGGATTTTTCTTCTGCGTCTGAAGTGAGAGCGTTACACCGAACGGCCGTCACGGACTTGCGGGGGAATTGAATCCAAACTGCAGGATCCTCTAGGAGGGCACGATGACTTTGAAAACATTGGCACGCACGATTACCTTGATGGTCTTCGTGGCGGCTGGCCTCGCGGGGCAGACCGCGCCTGAAACCCCCGAACAGTTTGCTCGGCGCACCCAATGGTGGCGCGAAGCGAAGTTCGGAATGTTCATTCACTGGGGGTTGTACGCCGTGCCCGCGGACGCCACGGACCTCCAAGGCAAAAAGGGAAACGCGGAGTGGTACTTCTCCAACAAGCAGATGCAGGTGAAGGACTACGAGAAGTTCGCCGCGCAGTTTGATCCCGTCAAGTTTGACGCGGCGAAGTGGGTGAAAGCCGCCCGCGATACGGGCATGAAGTACATCGTCATCACCAGCAAGCATCACGATGGTTTCTGCATGTTCGATTCCAAGCTGACGGATTACTGCATCACCGAGGCTACACCCTTCAAACGCGACCCAATGAAAGAACTGGCCGCCGAGTGCCGCCGTCAGGGAATCAAACTGTGCTTTTATCATTCGATCATGGATTGGCATCACCCTGACTACGTGCCGCGTCGCGAGTGGGAAAAGGAGACACGCCCCGTGGCGGGCGCCGACCTCAATCGCTACCTTGAATATATGAAGGGCCAGTTGCGCGAGTTGCTGACCAACTACGGACCCATCGGAATCCTCTGGTTCGACGGCGGATGGGAACACAAGGCCGACGAGCTTCACTCCCGGGAAGTCAACGCCATGATCCGTTCCGTGCAGCCGGGCATCATCATCAACGACCGCAACCAGCTTCCGGAGGATTACGCGACCCCGGAACAGGAGATCCCCGCCGACGCGCTGCCCGGCGAGCGGCTCTGGGAAACGTGCATGACCATCAACGACACCTGGGGCTATGCGAAAAACGATACCAACTGGAAGTCCTCCGAGGATCTGCTTCGCAAGCTGATTGACATCGCGAGCAAAGGCGGCAATTTCCTCCTCAATGTCGGCCCGACCGCCGAGGGCGAGTTCCCCCAGGCGATCAACCAGCGACTGGCACGCATCGGCGAGTGGATGAAGGTCAACGGCGAGAGTATCTACGGAACAACCCGGAGTCCGTTCCACAAACTACCCTTCAACGGTCGCGCCACCACGAAAGGGAATTCCCTCTATTTGCATGTCTTCGAATGGCCGAGTGAGGGACTTACCTTGAGCGGCCTTCAAACCACGGTAGCCAGTGCGCGGGCACTGGACGGAAATGAAAAACTGAAAGTGACTCGCATGGCCGCCAGCCCGGCCGGCGGGCCCGAGATATTTCACATATCAAAACCGACGAAGCTCGACCCCCTTGCAACCGTGATAGAACTGCGACTGGCCGGTCCGCTGAAGGTTGTTGACTCCGCGGCGCCAGGCAAACCGTGACCGAGGAAAAACCGAGATAGGGAAACCAACGAGGCCTCAGCCGATGCGTGGCCACCCTCGGCCCGCTGCCTCAGGCAGCCGGGAAGGCTCAATCCCCAAAGCTCCGCTTGGGCTGCGGACAACTACTTTGACAGGAAATCAAAACTGCCGCCACTTTGCAGCGCAATCAGGTAGAATTTGGGCCCATTCGATGAGTCGCACCTCAAGGAGATCGGAAAAGATGAGAAAAGTCATTCACTGCGCCATGCCGCTCGCGCTGGCCTTGTGCTTTACTGCCCAGGCCGTGGCCCAGTTGGGGACGTTTTCGAAGGAGCAACGCGCGGATTTCACGCGCGAGTGGAAGGGCGACCGCTTCCCGGACGGCCGGCCCAAGGTCCCGGACGCGATCCTCAATCGGCTGAAGACCGTGACTGCGGAAGAGGCCTGGGCGGTGCTGCGCGGCGCCGGCTACAACAATCAGTTCGAAGGCGGGTGGAAGGTTATCAATCCCGGCGAGCGCCTGGTAGGGCGCGTGGTCACCGCGGTCTTTGTGCCCCTGCGGCCCGACGTGAACGCCGTCATCAACGAATACGGCAAAAAGGAAGGCCGCGTGGGCGGCGGCCAGAACTCCTGGGTCGTTGACACGCTGCAGCGCAACGACGTCCTGGTGGTGGACCTCTTCGGCAAAATCAAGGACGGAACTTTTGCCGGCGACAACCTGGGCACTTCCATCTTCGCAAAGAGCGGCACGGGCCTCATCGTGGACGGTTCGGTGCGCGACGTGTCTGGGATCTCCGAGATCAAGGGGTTTCGCTGCTTCGTGCGTGGGTTTGACCCTTCTGCTCTGGCCGATGTCACACTGATGGGAATCAACGTTCCCATCCGCATTGGCCGCGTGACGGTGATGCCCGGTGACGTGGTGGTGAGCGACCCCGAGGGCTTGACGTTCATCCCACCTCATCTGGCCGAGAGAGTGGCCGACTATTCCGAGATCACCCAGTTGCAGGACACCTGGGGGCACCAGATGCTCCGCGAAGGTAAATACACGCCCGGACAGATCGACTCGCGGTGGACGAAAGATATGATCGAGGAGTTCAACCGCTACGCCGAGCAGCACGGCGCGCAGGTGCGGATGAAGGTTGAGTAATGATGCCTGTCGCGAGGACTCACACCGTCCGAGCACAACTATACGCGAGGGGAGCAGAACGATGAAAAAGTGCGTGAGCCTTCAGATGGACCGTCGCTATTTGCTTAAATCCTCCGCCGCAGCTCTGGGAGGCGCGCTTGTTTCGAGCCAGCCGCTTCAGGCCTTTCCCAAGAATGTGAACACAAATTCCAGCCCCTCGGATCTGAAGATCACTGACTTGCGCATCGCACACATTGCCCGCGCTCCGATGGACTGCCCCGTCATTCGGATCGACACCAATCAAGGCATCTATGGCCTGGGCGAGGTGCGTGACGGCGCGAGCCCCACCTATGCTCTTATCCTCAAGAGCCGCCTGGTCGGAGAAAATCCATGTAACGTGGACCGTCTCTTCCGGAAGATCAAACAATTCGGCGGCCACGCGCGACAGGGCGGCGGAGTATGCGCCGTGGAGATGGCGCTGTGGGACCTGGCTGGCAAAGCCTATAACGTCCCGGTCTTCCAGATGCTCGGCGGCAAGTTTCGCGACAAGATCCGGATCTACGCTGACACGACGGAGTCTCACGATCCCAGAGTCTACGCGGAGCGACTGAAGAAGCGCATGGACGGGGGCCTGACGTGGCTCAAAATGGATCTGGGAATTGATCTGCTCGAAGGGACGCCGGGCACCGTCACGCAACCTTCAGGGATGAGCCCCCAGGAACTCTCCTACACCCAGCACATGTTCACGGGCATCGAGGTCTCGGACAAGGGCATCGCCATGATGGCGGACTACGTTGCCGCGGTGCGGGAAATCGTGGGCATGGAGATCCCGCTGGCGGCGGACCACTTCGGCCACATCGGCGTGAACTCCTGCATCCGCCTGGGCCGAGCGCTGGAGAAGTTCAACATGGCGTGGCTCGAAGATATGATTCCCTGGCAATACACCGACCTATGGAAACAGATAACCGATTCCATCGGCGTTCCCACGCTAACCGGAGAGGATATCTACCTGAAGGAACCCTTTATCGAGCTCTGCCGCAAGCAGGCGATTCGTAAGATCCACCCCGACCTGGCGACGTCGGGCGGCATTTGGGAAACCAAGAAGATCGGCGACGCCGCGCAGGAATACGGAGTGGCCATGGCAATGCACTTCGCGGGAACTCCCGTCTCCTGCATGGCCAACGTCCACTGCGCCGCGGCCACGGAGAATTTCCTGGTGCTTGAAAACCATTCGCTCGACGTCCCGTGGTGGGACGACCTCGTGGAAGGGGTCGAGAAACCGATCGTCAATCACGGCTACATCAAGGTTCCCGACAAACCCGGGCTCGGCGTCACGCTGAACGACGAAGTCGTAAAGCAACACCTAAAACCTGGCACAGGCTACTTCGAGCCGACAACAGAGTGGGATAAAGAACGTTCCTGGGATCGGCTTTGGAGTTAACCTCCCCTTGCTGTCGAGGCGCCCAGCCAGTGATTACTGCGCCGTGTAACCGCCGTCCACCACCAGCGATGCACCGGTGATATAAGCTGCTTCATCTGAGGCAAGGAAGAGGATCGCGGCCGCCACCTCGCGCGTTTGGCCGATCCGACCCAGGAAAGTCTTTGCGCCCTCGTCGGCGTTGAACTGTTCGAGCGTCATACCGACTTTCTCCATGTGCCGATAGGAGGCGGCGGTGAGGATCGTTCCCGGGCAGACGCAGTTGACGCGGATCTTGTGCAGACCCAAGTCCATCGCCATGTTGCGCGTCATCTGGAGCAGGGCCGCTTTGGTGGCGCTGTAAGCGAAAAAGTTAGGCTGGCCCACAAAACTCGAAATCGATCCGAGGATCACGATCGCCCCGCCGTTCTTCTTCATGTGCTCCACGGCATATTTGGTGACCATGGCGGTGCCGATGACGTTCACTCCCAGCGATCGCTGCCAGTCCTCGACGCTCGCCTCGAAGCCTTTGAGGACGAACGTCGCGGCATTATTCACCAGGATATCGATCCGCCCGAAATTCCTCACCGCCTCGTCGCTGATGCGCTTTGCATCGGCCTCTTTCGAGATATCGGCTGGGACAAACACGGCGGTGCCGCCTTTCCCGCGGATCGCCGCAACATTCGCCTCACTGCCCCCCACATCGATATCAGCCACGACGACCTTCGCGCCCTCCTCGGCCAGGACCTCAGCCGTGGTCTGCCCGATCCCGGAAGCTGCTCCCGTAACAATCGCCACTTTATCCTTTACTCGCATGTTCTCTCCTGCCCATAGGATTATTCGATTGAACTGCGCGCCAAGGCCTTCGTCTCGACGGAGTCCACAAGCCTACTCGATGATTTCGAACTGCTTCAGTGCCTCCTCGTTGATGACCAGCCCCAGGCCGGGAAGCTCCTCGTTGAGTTCAATGCATCCATTTTTCGGTGTCGGCTCGCCTTCGAAGATATACCAAAATAGTTCGTTGCCCACTTCCACGTCCACGACGGGGAAGAACTCCGCCATGGGAGAGTTCAGGCTGGCCATGACGATATGGAAGTTGTGCATCTGGCCGGCATGGGGGATAACCGGAACCTCATGCGCCTCGGCAAGCGCCGCGATTTTGCGCGCCTGCGTGATCCCACCCACGCGGCTGGTATCGAACTGGATGTAATCCACGGCGCGCGCGTCCAGCAGTTCGCGAAAACCATAGAGAGTGAACTCGTGTTCGCCCCCGGCGATGGGAATCTGATTCATGGCCTTCAAGGCCGCGTACCCCGCGATATCGTCGGGAATGACCGGCTCTTCCAGCCAGCGCATTTGAAAGGGCGCGAGCAGCGGAATCATCCGCCGGGCGTAGTCGAGCGTCCAGCCCATGTACGCGTCGGCCATCAGGTCAATCTCATATCCGATCACTTCGCGGGCCGTGCGAACGAGTTCCACATTGCGTTGCATGCCGGCAGCGCCATCCACGGGCCCCCAGCCGAAACGCAACTTCATGGCGCGATAACCCTGGTCTTTGTATTGCTTGGCTTCTTTCGCCAGTTCCTCCAAGGGCTGGCTGTAAAGCCGGCTGGCATAAACGGGAATCTTCTGTTTGGTTTTCCCGCCCAGCAGGCGAAAGACCGGCTGGTTCGTGGCTTTACCCATGATGTCCCAGAGGGCGATGTCCACGGCACTGATGGCCACCATTCCGATGCCCTTTCGCCCGAAGGCCATCGTGCGGCGATACATGTGCTGCCAGAGGTACTCCGAATCAAAGGGGTTCTGCCCCAACAGAATCGGCTTGAGATAGGTGTCAATCACCTGCTTGGTCACGCGAGGCGCCAGAGCCGCATTGCCGATCCCCACGTGGCCTGCGTCGGTCGCAACCTCGACAATGAGCCAACTATGAAAACGAAATGAGCCCATCGCGTCGCTGGGCAGGTCGAGCAGGTCCACAGGATTGGTACAGAAGTGCGGCTGGGGAGGCACGGTCTTCCCTCTCCACTCCACCACCCGTGCGCGAACCTCGGTAATCTTCATCAGAGTCCTCCGACAACCTTTTTCCCCACACGCCATGAGGTACGGGATGCAGCTTTCTTCGCTGCCCTCAAAGCGCCGCACTAATCTACTCGGATGCGCCCGCATTTGCCACAGGTCAGTTCAGCCCTCCGGTATCGCCGGGAGACAACGCCTGGCCGCGCCCTCACCCGTTGTGGTATCTTCCCCACCACAAACCGCACTGAGGATTGGAATCAGCCTTGTGCCCATTTGCCTCAACTCCCGGCCCAGGACAAGGAGGATGCCGATGAGGCGATCTAAACTGCTTCTCGCTGCCGCACGTATGATTGCTCTGTTCGGCCTGTTGCTGACGGCTGCTGTTTTCCGTCCCGGAGAATCCGCAGGCACTGCGAGACCACCCGGGGGCGAAGATGAGAAATCCCTACTACTCGAGCCCGCAGCTCCGAAGGCAGCTCCTCCCCGCGCGAGCGCGGAGGAAATCCGCCGGAATTTCCAGGATCCCCCGGCTGAATTTCGAACCGCTCCCTTGTGGGTGTGGAACGACGAGATGGACCCAGGCCGAATCAAAGAGCAGTTGAGGCAATTCAAGCAACAGGGCATGGGCGGCGTGTTTATTCACCCGCGCCCCGGCCTGATGACCGAGTACCTGGGCGACGAGTGGTTTGACCTGTGGAAGACGGCGCTTACGGAAGCGAAGCACCTCGGACTCCTGTGCAATATCTACGACGAGAACAGCTACCCCTCGGGGTTCGCTGGTGGGCACATCCCATCGCTCGCACCGGACACAGCTTCGCAGTACGTGCAGGTACAGATTCTCGAAACTCCGCCCTCGGAAGGCGGCCCGACTACGCTCGGAGTTTTCAGAATCGAGCGCGATGAGAAGGGCCGCCCGACTCGCGCTGCCAGAATTCCGGAACGGGAAATCGCGCGGGCGAAAGGGCCCGTGGCCGTTTTCTCCCTGCGGCGGGCGAGCGGCAATCCCTGGACTGCCCAGTTCCCTTACGTTGACCTGACCAATCCCGACACAGCGCGCTGGTTCATTAAAACCACTTTCGAGGCTTACAAGAAACATGTGGGTGAAGAATTCGGCAAGACCGTGAGATGGTCCTTCGACGACGAACCTCTGCTCGCGACAGCGGGTGCGTACGAGCAAGGTGAGCTAACGCTCCCTTTGAGCTTCCCCACCCTGGCAGAATTCAAGAAACGCAACGGTTACGACTTGCGCGAAGCTCTGCCTTCTCTATTTTGGGACGTGGGTGACTGGCGCCGCGTCCGCTTCGATTACTGGCAAACCCTTCATGACCTCTGGAAGGAAAGTTACTTCCAACCCATTTTCGAATGGTGCGATCGGAATGGACTGCAGTTCACGGGTCACTTCATGGAACACGAGTGGCCGTATCCCTGGATCTCACCTGACGACGCTTCGCTCTACGCGTATCAGCACATGCCTGGTATCGACATGTTGGTGGGAGCCGACTTGCGGTTGAAGGGTGTTGACCCGCACATGCTGTTTACAATTCGTCAGGTGGCGAGCGTGGCCCACCAACTCGGGCGCCGCGCTTTTTGTGAAACCTACGGTGTTTCCGGATGGGACAGCACGCTCGAACACTACAAGCGCATGGGCGATTGGCTGATCGTGAACGGCATCAACTTTATCGACCAGCATCTCGCGTACACAACGGTGCGCGGCGCCCGTAAGCGCGACCATCCGCAATCGTTCAGCGACATCTCCGCCTGGTGGCCATACTATCGATTGCACGCCGACCACACCGCACGCTTGTCCTACGTGCTTGCGCACGGCGAGGCCCAAAACCGCGTCGTGATGCTTGAGCCCACCACCAGCGGCTTCCTCTGGGCGCGCCGCGGCGCCGACACGCCCGAGTTGGCGCGTCTCCAGGAAGACTACGACCGGCTGAATCAGTTCTTGGCGGACAACCAGGTGGACTTTGACCTCGCCGACGAGTACATGATGGAGTGGTTCGGAGAAGCGCGCGGCAGGAAGCTTGCCATTGCCAAGGCCGCCTACGATCTCGTGATTTGGCCGCAAGGGATGACCAACCTCCGCCGACAAACACTCCCGCTCCTTGAAACGTACCTCACAAACGGCGGAGAGATTTTGGCCCTCGATGTTCCAGCCGCGTATGTTGACGGGCGCCCAAGTGATGCGGTCGAGAAACTGCGCGCGGAGTATTCCGCCCAATGGCACACGGTTTCGAATCTTCAGGAACTGCTCGGCGAAATTCATCGCCGCCTGGCTCCACGCGTCGTATTCAGCGATCCACCACCGCCCGGTGTTGGATATCAAAGGGCAACCTTGCCGGGTGGCGAGACGTTTTACCTTTTCACTAACGCGCTTTCGAAAAATATCACGGTGAAAGCTGCGATCGAAGGCGCGAGCCTCGAGGAATGGGGCACGGTGACAGGGAAAATCACACGGGCTTCATTTCGGCCGCTGGAAAATGGAAAGGTGGAATTCACCCTCGACCTTCCACCCGCCGGATCACGCTTGTTCCTCGTTTCAGGCAAGTCCGCCACTGAGGAGGTTCCTCTTGCGCCACCAGCGACGCGATCTCAACCACTCGCTTTGAACGACTGGCGGGTTACTCCGGAGTCACCGAATGTCCTGGTTCTCGATTACTGCGATCTCCGCGTGTCGGGCGAGTATTATCCGAACATCAACACCTGGCAAGCCAACTGGTGGGTCTGGCAGGAACATGGTTTTGAACGCCCAGCATGGGACAACGCAACTCAGTTCAAGAGGAGAATCCTCGACCACGCTCCCTTCGGCCCGGACTCGGGCTTTGAAGCGACGTTTCATTTTCACCTGGATGATGCCTCCGTGGCTGCGTCGGTCGAGCTCGCCGTGGAGAGCCCGGAACTGTATCGAGTTGCCGTCAACGGTCATCCGGCGGAATTTTCCAGTGGTGCGCGCTGGCTCGATCCTCACCTGAATAGCATTGCGATTGGTAACCTGCTCCACGCGGGTGAGAACACCGTCACGCTTCAAGCCTCACCGTTCGATGTTCGTATGGAACTTGAAAACGTCTATATTCGCGGCGATTTCACGGTCCAGCCCCATGAGCGAGGCTTCACGCTTGTCGGCTGGCGGCCGTTGCAGTTCGGACCCTGGTCAAAGCAAGGTTATCCGTTCTATTACGACAGCGTTCTCTACCAGGCGAACATTCAGGTTCCTCGGGACACACATAATCTGCGAATCAGTTTTCCCCATTGGCAGGGCAGCGTCGCTGAAGTCCTCCTGGATGGAAATCACATCCAAACGGCGGGCTGGCAGCCTTACATCTGCGAAGTTCCCGCAACACCGGGGCGGCACGTGGTCGCGTTGCGCATCGTTGCCACGCCCAGAAATCTCTTTGGCCCATTTCACAACACCACGAAGCCGCGCATGATTGCCTGGCCCGGAGCATGGAAAGACTTCCCGGAGCACCAGCCGCCGGGAACCCAGTATGATTTGCTGGAATACGGTCTGATGGAGCCATTCCGGGTGGACGCTCTGCGTTGAAACTCAGACCGCACGTTGCCTCCGCAGTTGAAGGAGTTTTACCGTGCATATCACCGGCATCAAAGTTCACGAAGTTCCGATGAGCTTTTCGTGGTTAAGCGAGGGCCTGATCGCCAACCCGATGTCGATTTATCCCCGCTTCCGGGAAAAGCGCTCCAGTTGGTTCGGCCCGATGACCGCCGCCATCATCGAAATTCAAACGGACGAAGGCATTCGCGGCTTGGGCACCGTCGGCGGCGGAAAGGGGAAGCTG
>Ga0315284_10001073_pt1 | contig 38362 bp, 29 predicted proteins | sample YL17G09_16_MG_FD_203696 | JGI IMG/M metagenome (GOLD analysis project Ga0315284, IMG submission 203696) | Sediment microbial communities from Yellowstone Lake, YNP, Wyoming, USA - YL17G09_16 | ecosystem: Environmental > Aquatic > Freshwater > Lake > Sediment | place: USA: Wyoming | collected...
ACGGTACAAGTTCCACCACGAGCCTCCTTGCTCCACGGGTTTTTCCTTCAACACGCCCATGGTGCGGGAGACTCGTTTTGTTTTACAGAGGCTCGCGTAAACCTCTGCCAATAGTGCGAAAGTCGAAGTTAGACCTCCTAACAGAACCCGCCACGCTAGTGGCGGGCCGCGCCAGCCCCGCCCTTGCGGGCGGGGTTCTGATAGGCGCACTTAAGGTCACGGCGGCGCTGAACCGTCTGTCGCGGTCGGCGAATCGGCCGTCGGACGCCAATCCCTTAGCTGGCTCGCTCTGCGTCTTGCCGGCGCGCGCCACCGGGCACACCGGCGCTTGTCCGGCGCGTACACATCATCCGGCGGCCTCGGGCGGTGCGTAAGTCCTTGCGGCGCAACGTGGACCGACTTGTTGGGGAGGGACCGGGCGCCGGCCTGCGCTGCAGGGCAGCGACGAGCATTACCGCGCTTGTACCGGCGAAAGCGTCACAGACGCTTGTACCTATCGGACCTACGCGTTACTATGGAACTTAACATGCGGATAGCATCTGGGTGCCTCGCACCGGGGGAGAAAAGGAGGTGCAACATGTCACGCAGCTTTTACACAGCATGGACGTGGTCAGGCTTCCGGCGCGGATCGCGGCCGCAGCGCCGCGTCGCTCAGAGGTGCATCTGGCTGTTATTCGCGGCGCTGGCCGCGCCGGCCGCGGATGCGACTGTCACCTTTGATGAAATCATGCGGTGGGGCGGTGATCCCATTTCCAGGGTGGGCGCGTGCGGAGACCTGGCGTGCGTAGCGTCTGGCAACCTCGTGATGACCTTCAACATCGGCGCTCCCGACCAGCCGCTTCTGCTGGGCGTCGCGCCCATCCTGTCCGATTACTGCTCCGGAGTCGCCGTGGCCGGTCGGTACGCCTACGTCGGGGAGAACGCCGGCACCCTACGCGTGCTGGATCTGGCCGATCCAGCCAATCCGGTCCAGGTGTACGTGCTCGACCTGGGTCAGCCGATCGGTGACATCAAGCTCGTCGGCGAACGCGCGTACATCGCCTCGACCGGCCTGATCATTCTCGACCTGTCTGAGCCGGCTTGGCCCGCCGTGATGGGCAGCACGCCGTTCGAGTTGACGAATGCCGTGGACGCGGACGGCGACTACGCGTGCCTGACGACTTCTGACAACGGAATGGGGATAGTGAACGTCGCGAATCCATATGCACCGCAGCTTGTGGGCTGGTGTGCCGACACTCCGGACTATGCGACGGCAGTCGGCGTATACGGCAGCTTCGCTTACGTCTGTTCGCAGTCGTTCGATGGACTCAGCATCATCGACTTCACTTCCCCGGAAAACCCGGTGCTGATCGGCACCGTCCCGTCCTGCTACCCGTACGATGTGGAGATCGTCGGCCAGCTCATGTTTACGGACGGATCGCCGGCCCTGGCCGTCTTTGATCTGAGCAATCCCGCCCAGCCGATCCGAATTGGCGTGCTGTATGGCGGGGAGACCTGAGGCCTGTCGGTTGCGGGGACGCGTGTCGTCACCAATTGCGGGGATGCAATCCGGATGATCGACGTGACGGACCCCACCCAGCCGGTCGGGCTGGGGTATTACCCGGTGCTCGTTTCGGCGGATGCGGTCGCTCTGGATGGCGAACGAGCGTACTTCCTGACAGACAACTGGATGCAGATTCTGGACCTCTCGGGAACGTACCCGCCGCCGTTGTTGGGGTACCTTCAGTTGTCCTACCTCCACGGCGTCTCGGTTCAAGCACCACTGGTGGCGATCGTCGCCTCCTCTTACCTGCGGCTTTACGACGTGTCGAATCCAGCCGAGCCGATTCTTCGGGGTCTCCTTTACCTACTCGACAACTCCCGCGGCGTCACGCTGGCCGGGGAGCGCGCGTACGTCTGGACCATAGAAGGACTCGAGATCGTGGACGTGGCCGACCCGTCCGCGCCGGTGCGGCTGGGCACATTTGCGCTGGACGGCATCGAGGAAGTGCAGGCCAGCGGCAATTACGTCTATGCGGCGACCACAACCATTGGCCTGGCCATCCTCGATGTTTCGAATCCCATGGCGCCGACCCTCGCCGGCCAGGTCTCAGCCATTGGGACGGCCCGGGCGGTGCGCGTGCAGCCGCCGTACGCCTACGTGACGGGTGCGCTGCATGATTTGATCGTGGTGGATATTTCGGTGCCAACCGCCCCTGCGATCGTCGGCACGTATGACAGCATCTGGATGTCCGGGCGACATCTGCTCTTGCGCGATCCATACGTTTTCATCGCCAGTTTGTCACGTGTGGAGGCCGTCGATGTGCGCGTGCCGACCGCACCGACCGGGGCGGGCTCCCTCGATGCACCCTCCATGGACGACCTGGCGATGATGGGAAATCGCATCGTGCTCGCGGGTTATGATGGCCTGACGGTCTATCAGACGAATCTGTCACCGGCCGGCGACCTGAACTGCGACGGCGTGGTCGATTTCGGCGATATCAACCCGTTTGTGCTGGCGCTGACGGATCCCGCCTCGTACGAGAGCTATTTCCCCGAGTGCTCGCGCTACAACGGCGACTTGAACTTCGACGGTCTATTTGATTTCGCGGACATCAATCCGTTCGTCGCGCTGCTGTCCGGCCCATGAGTGTGGTCTGTCAGAGGCTTCGATCCAGACGACGATATTGGATCGCTTCGGAGAGATGCATGGCGCTAACGCGCTCCTCGCCGGCCAGGTCGGCGATGGTGCGGGCGACGCGCAGGACCTTGTCGTGGGCGCGGGCGCTGAGGCCCAGCTCGCTGACCGCTTGCCGCAGCAGGCGCTCGCCGTCGCCGTCGATCGCGGCATGCTTGCGCAGCTCGCGGGAGGTCATCCGGCCGTTGGTCTTGGTGGTCTTCGGGCCGAAGCGCGCCCGTTGTACGGCCAGCGCGCGTTCCACCTGCACGCGCAGCGTGGCGCTGTCCGTGCCCGACTTCGCGTCGCGCAACGCGGAGATCGGCACCGCCGGCACCTCGATGTGGATGTCGATCCGCTCCAGCAGCGGGCCTGAAATCCGCGCCAGGTAGCGGTCGATCTGCGGGGCCGAGCACTTGCACGGCTTGCGCGGGTCGGTGAAGTACCCGCACGGGCACGGGTTCATGGCCGCAACCAGCATGAAGTCGGCCGGAAAGTCCACCGCGCTGTGCGCCCGCGAGACCGTGATGACATGGTCCTCGATCACCTGCCGCAGCGACTCGAGTACGCTGCGGTGAAACTCGGGGAACTCGTCGAGGAACAGCACGCCGTGGTGGGCGAGCGAGACCTCGCCGGCCTTGGGGATGGTGCCACCACCGACCAGGGCCGCGATGCTGATCGAATGATGCGGCTGGCGGACGGGGCGGGTGGCCAGCAGGCTGGTGCTGCCGGCCAGCTTGCCGGACGCCGAGTAGATGCGCGTGGCCTCGAGGGCTTCCTGCAGCGACAGCGGGGGCAGGACGGTCGGCAGCCGCTTGGCGAGCATGGTCTTGCCCGTTCCCGGCGGACCGATCATCAGCACGTTGTGGCGGCCAGCCGCGGCGACCAGCAGGGCGCGCTTGACATGCTCCTGACCGCGCACATCGCCGAAATCGACGTCGTACTGGGCCGACCGCGCGAAGAGGGCTTCGAGATCGACGACGGTGGGCTCGAGCGGCAGTTGCCCGCTGAGAAAGGCCACCGCCTGCGCGAGTGAATCGATGGCGTAGACCTCGACCCCGTCCACGACCGCGGCCTCTTCGGCGTTCTCGCGCGGGACAAGCAGGCCGCGAAACCCGTTTTCCCGGCCGAGCAGCGCCAGCGATAGGGCCCCCTTGATGGGCCGCACGCGGCCGTCGAGCGCCAGCTCGCCGGCGACGAGGTATTGGTCCATGAAATCGCTGCGCAACTGGTCGTCGGCGAGCAGCAGCCCGATCGCGATGGGCAGGTCAAACGCCGGTCCCTCTTTCTTGATGTCGGCCGGTGCCAGGTTAACCGTGGTCTTGGTCTTGGGCAGCGTATAGCCGGAGTTGGAAAGTGCGCTGCGGATGCGGTCGATGCTCTCCTTGACCGCCGAGTCCGGCAGCCCGACCAGCGTGGGCACGCCAAACCCCCGGCCACTCACGTCGACCTCAACTTCGCATGAGCGGGCCTCGATGCCCGCCAGGGCCATGCTGTGCAGACGGGCGAACATGGTGTCCATTGTAGGAGCGAGTACACCGGCGGCCAACCGCCCGGGCGCACTTGGCGCGGTGGGCACAGGGCAGTACAAGTTCAGCCGGGAGCTGCTGATGGACAAGCCGACCCACCATTTGCGAAACGTGTTGATCGCCCTGGCCGGTGCCGCGCTGGCTTTCACACTGGTGGCGGCGATTCCCTGGCACGCGGAGGAGCGCATCCGGCGCGCCGTGGGCCTCGTACTGGCCACACTGATTCTATGGATCAGCGAGGCCGCCCCGCTGGGGATCACCGGCCTGCTGATTCCTGTGGGTGCGGTGCTCACCGGGCTACTCCGCTGGAACGATGCCCTGGCGGCCTGGAGCGATCCGGTCCTGTTCCTCTTCCTGGGGGCCTTCCTGCTGGCCCGCGCGCTGGACAAGAGCGGGGCATTTGAGTTTCTTCTCCGCGCCCGGTGGGCGGAGCGTTTTCGCGGAAGCGGCGGCGCGGGACTGGCGCTTCTGGTCATGCTCGTGGCTGGGGCAGTTTCCACCTTGCAGAGCAACACGGCCGTGACGGCGATGATGCTGCCCGTCGTCCTCGCGCTGGCCCGCCGCGTGCGGACGCCGGCCCTCGTACTCCTCGCCCTCTCGTACGGTGCGACCTTTGGCGGGATGGCGACGCCCGTCGGGACGCCGCCGAACTTCATCGGTTACGCCAAGATGAAGGAAATGGACTCGGCCGTGAGTTTCCTCTCGTGGATGAAGGTGGGGGTGCCGATCTGGATTGGCATGACGGCGCTGACCACCGCGGTACTCGGGCTGAACGAGCTGCTCGGGCGCGTGCGGCGCGGCGGCGCGCGCCGCGCGAGCGCAGCGGAGGAATCGGGTACCGCGTTCGCCGCTGGCGCAAGACCCGCGGTGGTTGCCGAGGCCACGGGCGAACTGGCCACCGACCCTGTGGGCGGCCCGGCACCGGGCGGCGGCGCGCGGCGGTGGGCGGCGGCCGCGTTTCTGGCGACCGCAGCGGTGTGGATCGGCAGCGGGTTGGTAGTGAGTCTCACGGGCCCTGAGCATCCCGCCCGGGTCTGGGTACAGCGTTATTTGCCCGAGTCGCTACCGCCGATCGTCTTTGCGGGCCTGCTATTCATCGTCCCAGCCGGACCCCGCCGCCAACCCATCCTCGACCGCCGCGACTTCCACGCCCTGGACTGGGACACGCTGTTTCTGATCGCCGGCGGACTTTGCCTGGGGAAGCTGTTGCAGGCTAGCGGCGCGGATCGTGAGTTGGCCGCGGCCATAAGCCGTGCTCACCTGCCCTCGTTGTGGGTCATGTTCGGACTGGGCGGCGTGACCGTGCTGCTTTCGGAGTTGACGAGCAATACGGCCACCGCGGCGCTGATGATTCCCATCGCCGCCTCGCTTGCCCCGGCCGTAGGTCTGCCTCCGCTACAGACCACGTGGCTCGTCACGCTGAGCGCCAGCCTGGGTTTCGCGTTGCCGGTCTCCACGCCGCCGAACGCGATCGTATACGGCACGGGGCTGATCCCGCTGCGTCGCATGGTGGGGATGGGCTTGCTCGTAGACTTGCTGGGGTTGGTCTGGGTGGTTATTTGCGTGCGGCTATTGGCGTAGCTCACCGCGCAAAACTCGACCGGCCGGCGTCTGACCTTTGCTAGAAGCGCGACGCGGTCGGCTAGTGCGGCCCGCCGCGCCCGGGTGGTCCGCCACGGCCGCCGCCTGGTCCGAACGGCATCTGGATGCCGCGCTCGGCGGCCCGCACGCGCAGGGCCTGGAAATAGGCCATGCGGCGGGCCATGGCGTCCGGGTCACGCGACTCGGCGCGCGTCTTTTGCTCCTGGGGTGACCGGGCGGCGAAGTCGGGGCGGTGCGGGCGGTCGCGCTGGCCGTCGCGCTGGGCATGCTCCCGCTCCATTTCCGCCCGGCGGGCCTCGCGCTCCTTCATTTCCTCCTGCATCTCGTCAAGCTGCCGGTCGAGGACGGCCTGCTTCTCTTCGGCGGCCAGGGCGGCGAAATACTCGTTGATGCGCTGGTCGAGCCGGGCCTGCCAGACGCCGCGCATGCGGTGCATGACCTCCTCGCGCTGCGCGTCGCTCAGGTCCGTCCGCTGCATCGTCTCGTGCATGGTCTGCATGAGCGTCTCGGGGTTGGCGGCCCGGGCCCTCAGGTTCTCGGCCGACAATTCCGGCGGCAGGCCTAGGGGGTCCTTCGCCGGCCGGAAGTGCGCCGTCACTCCCCAGGCCGCCGCCGCGGCGATCAGCAGGACGCCGCCGCCAGCCAAAGACCACCACTTGCGGCTTCCGCTCGTCAATGACGTGAACATGGTGCCAGGCTCCTAGTGTTCGACTTCGAAATCGGTGACGTGACCGTCGCCGTACAGGTACCGCCGCGCGCCAGGTTTTCCGCCGAGCGCGTGAAAGTTGTTGTAGTCACGAAAGATCCAGATCGAGTTCTTGCGGACCTTTTCGTCGTGGTGCTGTTCGAACTGGCTGGCGTACTCCTCGATCGTTTGTCCACCCAGGCGCACCCGGTATTCGTAGCTTGAGCGCTCCGTGGCAAAGTAGCTCTTGTTCTGGTTGGGTGCTCCGCGCTCGATCGTCCCCTGGTCATTCGGACACTGGAACACCTTCGACTGGCAGTTTGTGTCGGTCGTGAGCACGTCGGCGATATACAGCGGGTCGTTGCCGTCCAGCGGAAACGCGCCGCTGACCGAGGGCATGTACGAGGCATACGGGAAGCGGTCGTTGCTCCAGCCCAGGTAGGTCCGCACGGCCACGCCGATCTGGCGCAGGTTGGAGGCACACGCGGTCCGCCGGGCGCTGTTGCGGGCGGCCCCCAGGCTGGGGAGCAGGATTGCCATGAGCAGCCCAATCAGCGCGACGACGATCAGCAATTCGATGAGGGTGAACGCCCGTCGTCTGCCCATGCGTACGCCTTCCTCTTACGCTCCGACCTTCGCGGCCCGGGGCCACTAATAGTATACCGAGCCATCCGCTCGCGGTGGCAGGCCGAGCCAACGGTCCGGCCGGCGGCCGATTCTGGCCAGACCGCGGCCAGGTTGCCGCCGGCTCAGACCGGCGACTGGTCATGGACATGCGGCCGGCAAAGCCTCTGCGGCGGCAGCTCGAACGAAACACGGGGCCGCCGGCTGCGTGCCTCAAATTCACAGGTGCTCAACGGCGCTTCTGCGGCGCCGTCTTGGACCGCGACGGTCAGCCGATAGCGGCCTGGGGCAAGCAAGTAGAACTCCGCTCCCACGGGCCGCTGATCCTCGGGCTGTCGAAGCCGATCAGCACGGGTACCCACCAGCGCCACATCTCGTGGTCGTCGCTCCAGGCGCCGCCGAACTCGCCGTTTTCCTGCTGCTGATTGTCGCCCCACCACTCGATGATGTCCGTCAGGCGCTCCAAACCTTCGCGCTGCGCGACAGCCCACTCCGGCGCGCCTGCGGGCCTGGCACGCGCGGCGTGCAGGTGGTCATGGTGCGGCGGTGGTGGACCCTGAACCAGGGTCGCGAGCGGTGCCTGACATGTTCGCTGCAATGCGACCAAGGAGCGCGCCTCCGGCTCAATTACTTGACCCGCAGCTTAGAGCGGTTTCACTTTTTCTCCGTCGGGTGCCACTGGCAGCTTGCTGCCAGTGCGGCCTGAAACACGGGCGGACAAGCCGCCCGTGGCACCCGAGCGGAAGTGAAAACGCTCTAGCGGAGTTTGAGTGGCATTCCAACAGGCGCTCGAGGCGCCGTCGGGCCCGTCAGACGAACGACCGGACGACGTTCAAATCGCTCGCCGGCCGAGCGGCTGCCGCCGCACACGGGCCGCGTAGCCGCGGCGATGTTTTCGGACCTTTCGCCGGCCGCCCGTGTGACGGGGCGCGGTTTCCGCCGGGCCGCTCCAATCTCGCGCCTGGCGGCCGCGCGTCTCAAATGCGCTACAGCCTGGTTCCGATAGCGTGGACGTGGGCGACGTGCTGGACCAAAGCGAGATCGATGCCCTGCTGGCCGCGGTGGCCAGCGAGGCGGCGGCGCCGCCGACGGATGCCCCCGGCGGTGCGCCGACGGCGACCGCGGTGCAGGCCCAGACGGCGCCGCTGCGCGGCGACGTCAGCGGCTACGACTTCAAGCGCCCGGAGCGTGTGAGCAAGGACCACATTCGGGCGCTGGCCGCCATTCACGACGGTTTTGCCCGCAATTTCGGCGCGACGCTGTCCGGGTCCCTGCGGACCATCATCGAGGTGCGGGTGGTCGGGGTCGAGCAGCTCACCTACAGCGAGTTCATTCACTCGTTGCCGAACCCGACCTGCTTCGTCATCGTGCAGGCCCCGCCGCTCGAGGGCCAAATGTGCGTCGAGCTCAGCCCGCTCATCGTCTACCCCATCATTGACCGGCTGCTGGGGGGCAGCAACTCCGACATGTTCATTCCGCAGCGCCCGCTGACGGCGATCGAATGGCGTCTGATCCGCCGGCTGATCAACCGCGCGCTGGAGCACCTCTCGGAGGTCTGGCGCAACCTGGTCGAAGCGAAGTTCGACGTCGTCGAAACCGAGAGCAACCCCCAGTTGGTGCACATCGTCGCCCCGACGGAGGTGGTCGTCTTCATCACCTTCGAGATCAGGATGGGCCAGTGCGCCGGCACGATGAGCATCTGCATCCCGTTCAACACGATTGAATCCGTGCTCAGCAAGCTCGCCACGCAATCCTGGTTCGGCTACGCCCGCAAGGGCGCGACCGAGCAGCAGCGGCAGCGCATCCTGCGCAATCTCTCCAAGTCGAAAGTGCAGCTCACCGCGTATCTCGGCCGCGCGCACGTGAACGTCAGCGAGCTGCGCACGTTGCGGCCAGGCGACATCATTCCGCTTGAAAAGCCGGTCACTAAAGACCTGATCATCCAGATCGAAGGCCGCAACAAGTACGGGGCACGCGCGGGCCAGTTCCGTGGCCGACGGGCGGTGCGCATCACGCGCCTCGCCGACATCGATGAAGTGCTGTAGCGCGGATCGTGCGTGAGAAAAGGACGGGGACAGGCACCGCGCGGGAACGCGTTCTCGTGCGCGCCAGACGGGTCGCGCTCGGGCCTGTCCCCTCTTTCAAGGGACGGCTAAATCACCGTGCGCAATTCGGGGGCGCGCGATCGTAGCGGCCGACCTCCCGGTCGGCCGTGGAGGCCGGTGACCGCGCTGCGCGACGGTCGAGCGGGAGCTCGACCGCTACCACACCCGTCGCAAGCTCGCGCACGGTGATTTAGGCCGGGGACTCGCTCTGGCGCTGGTCCCGCTCACCGCGGGGAAGGGCCGGCGTCTCGGCCTGTGGCCTTTCGGCGGGGCCGTTCCAGACACGCAGCTCGTTGATCTCGACCTTCACCTTGGGGGCGCCGGCGACATGCCAGAGGCGCTGCACGATCTCGCGGTCGGAGCCGGGTTGGAGCGGGCCGCGCTGGTCCCCAAACGACAGCGGGGTGGCTGCCGCCGTGCTGAGCTCGTAGAAGCGCTCCTCGCTCTCGTCTTCGACCACCAGGCGCAGGGTCAGGAGTGAGACGGTTTCCGCCCCCTGGTTCTGGATGTCCAGCACCAGTGCGCCGCGGGCGGTGTCCCGCCGATCGGGTACGTAGCGCGTGGTGATGTTCAGCGACTCGCGATACTCCGGGGCCCGGCGGTCGTTCAGCGCGTCCGCCAGGACGGGAGGCAGCGCCTGCTGCCACTGGGGCCAAGCGTCGATCACCTGCTGGGCGAGCCGCCCGAAATGCTTGTCGACCATGTGCATGCCATAAAGGCCCAGCGCGGTCCCGCAGACCACCACGGTCATGATGGTGCCAAACAGACCCCGCGCCAGGGCGCTGAGGAACCCGCCCTTGCCCTTGTTCACGATCACCGCCGGTCCCGAGCTCATCGTCGTACTCCCAACCGTGCCGCGCGCGGCAGCCGCCAGCCTAACCACGACCCGGCCACATTGGTCCTTCGGAGTGGTATTCGATTGATACCGGCGTTTATTTTGCGCTCGCGGCGGTCGCGACGGGAAGGGCCGGCGCGCGGTTTTCCGGCGGCGCGTCCGGGCGACCTCGCTTGGGGCGAGCCGGTCCGTTACACTGTCCGTCGGAAGCGATTGGCGAGCTTGACTGGAGGGTCCGGATGACTGTTGCAGCCCCGAAACCGGGTTACGCCGTCGCAATGGCGGTGGTTGCGCTCCTTGCGGCGGGCTGCCTGCCTCCTCCTGCGTTGCCGCCGCCGGACGAGATCATGAAGGCGCTTTCGTATGCGGTGCTGCAACCGGAAACGACCTGCGCGGAGCTGCGGGAGGACTTCGGCCTGACCGACCTGCCCCTGGTGGAGAATCCGGGTGAAGTCGGCATTAAGTACGAGGAGTTCGAGATTCCGGTCCCCGACGGCGAAAGCCTCCGCGTCTGGTACATGCCCGTCGCCACGCCGCGGGGGATCGTTGTCGTATCGCCCGGCAACAGCGGGTCGATGGCGTGCTACCTGGGCACGGCGGTGTTGCTGACGCATGACGGCTATTCCGTGGTGATGTACGACTACGAGGGCTTCGGGGGCAGCACGGGCGAAGCGGACTTGCTCACGCTCCGCTCGGATCTGGAGGCCGCCATCGAGTGGACGCTGACAAAGACGGGCACGCCGCAGGTCAGCTTGTTCGGGATGTCGCTGGGGACGATCCCGGCGGTCGCGGCGGCGATCGATCGGCCGGAGGCGGTCAACGCGGTCGTGCTGGACTCGCCGGTGGCCCTGGACCGGGAGATTGAGCGGTTTGGCTTCCTGGTGCGTGGCCGCTCGCAGGAGATCATCGCGGTCCTCGAGCCGTGGCTGATCACCGCGAACATCATCGCCCAGATGCAGCAGCCGACGTTGGTGTTCGTGCATGGTGCCGACAACGTGACGCCGCCCGACACGGTGGCGGCCCTGCTGCAGAATGCCACGGCCTCCCTCGAGATCGTGCTGTTCGAGGAGCTCGGTCACGCGGCTGGGCAGTTCGAGCGCACCGAGGAATACAACGCGCACCTGGACGAGTTTTTGAGCAGCGTGTGGCAGGATTGACCTCTCGTCGGACCGCGTGCGGTCACGCTCTGCTGAGCCGGCCGTGGTCCGCTGTGCGGACCAAGATACTACGTCAGATCTGAAAACCGTGGGCCGCCGAAGTCGCTCGCGTCGTACAACAGGGGCGCCTCTGACCGCGGGCTGGCCCGACATGGAGGGCAGGGCAGCGCAGCGCGCCGGGCGCGTCCGTCGAATCCGGCTGGACCCTGTTCAATGCGACCGGCGTGTCCGCCGACGGCTCGGTCATAGTCGGCTACGGCTTAGATCCACAGGGGTACCAGGAAGCCTGGATGGTGCGCCTGCCGAGCTCGCGCGGCGACCTGAACCGCGACGGCGTTGTCGATTTTGGCGACATCGACCCGTTGGTGCAGTGCATCATCGAGGGCGGGTGCCGGTAGGTGCAGCGCGGGCGCGCCGCGGACCGATGCGTGGCTAATCGGCGCTGCCTGCGCCGTGGAGCCACGCTCCAGCGGGGCCGCGGGCGGATTTGCGTTTTGCCGGCAGATTGCAGCGCAGTAGAATGCCGGTAGTGGGCGGCCAACGGGGCTGCCTGGCCAACTCAGGCGCATCACCGCCTCCAGTTCATTGGAGACGAGCGCCTCTAGCTCGCGCTCGGGCTCTGCGGACGGCGGGATGCTGAGGGTGAGGAGGTGTGCGAGTCATGTCGACTGCATTGATCCGGCGACGACGTTGTTGGACTGTGGCTCTGGGTCTGTGGGGGCTGGCGCTGTACACCGCCGCCGGCCCCATCGAGGTGATTTATACCGAGATCTCAGGCCAGCCGACGGCGGTGGTTCCGGGGGCAAAGGATGCCAATGGCAACCCCGTGTTCGCCGAGTTCACGGCGCTCGAGGAAATCGCCATGCGGCCGGACGGCGGGGAGTGGATGCTCAAGGCGCGCTCCAACCTGGCCAGTACGCTGGACTCGATCCTCATTTTGGGCTCGGGCACGGTTGGCAATGCGTTTGCCCAGGACGGTCAGCCACTCCAGGGCGGCCTGCCCGGTGAGCAATACGATTTCTTCGACTCGCCGGTCCCGGCCGCTTGGGACGACGCCGGCAACATCGCCTTCAGTTGCCGAGCCAAGGGCGGCAGCAGCAGCATCTTCGAGAAGGTCGTCGTGGTCAGCGGCGGCGTCCACGCCGTCGTCCTCAAGATGGGCGATCCCGCGCTCGGCCTGATCGACCAGCCACCGAATCTCACCGGCGACGAGCTGTTCGGGAACTCCATCAACTCGGTGCATCTGCTCAACACCGGCGAGGTGGCGTTCGTCAACACGCCGATTCAGAATTGCCACAGCAATCGCTACCCGGCGTTCTTCCATGGCAACACGTCGTTTCGGCAGTCCGGCGTGAGCTTGATCGAGGGCGAGGTGTGGGACAGTTTCGATTACGACGACTGCGGTGGCAGCCCGGACGGTCACTGGTTCGCGAAGGGCGACACCGAGAACCCCGACACGAGCATTGACGAAATCCTGGCGGTCGACGACGTGGTCGAGCTGCGGGAGAACTCGCCTGTCGCCGGCTCGTCGGTGACCATGGCCGCCATCTTCTTTACGCGGATGTTGTCGGACGCAACCTGGTTCTGCCGCGGCGATGATCCGAGCGACAACGACTGGGCCGTGCGGCAGGGCGTCTTGCTCGCGAAGACGTTCGACGCGATCACGCCGACCGAGCATTGGGGCAATGCCTTCAGCGCGTTCAACGGCAATCGTGTGGGCGAGTGGGTGCTCGCGGGTAATACCGACAACGCCGACCCAAACAAGGACAATGTGCTCGTACTGAACGGCAGCGAGGTGATCTTGCGCGAGGGCGATCCGGTCGATATCGATGGCGACGGGTCGTTCGACGACGACGCCTATCTGAGCACATTCCAGCCCAACGACCTGTTCCTGACCGACTCCCACATGCTGTACTTGCTCGTCACACTGCGCAATGGTGCCGGAACGAGCCTCGGCGACGCGTTCCTCCGCAAACAGATTCCGCTGAGCTCGGTCCCCGCCGACATGAACTGCGACTTCGTGGTCGATTTCGGCGACATCAACCCCTTCGTGCTGGCGCTCACAAACCCCGCGGCCTACGCCGTGGCGTATCCCACGTGCGATATCATGAACGGCGACATCAACGGCGACGGCTCCGTCGACTTCGGCGACATTAACCCGTTTGTGGAGTGCATCATTGAGGGCGGCTGCCCGTAGGGTCCACCGTGCGGACGAAAACGCCGTGCTGCACCTGGCGAGGGTAGGCCAATTGGGTCTCCGGTGCGGTATAATGGACGTAGCTCTGACTGCGGGCTGAGGCTGTTCCGACGGCCGGCCAGCGTGCGACTCGGGCTCAGGCTCGAGCGTAAAGGGGATGCGTATGTCGCGAAGGTTCTTGTTCGTCGCCGCTGCGGCGGGAATGCTGTTCGTGCCGGCAGGTTGGGCCGGAGTGTCCATTGAGCTGGTAGGCGAGTGGGGCGGTTGTAACGAGGCAGTCGCGGTTGCTGGCAATATCGCTTACCTGGGCGTGGGTTTGCGGCTGGTGGTGGTCGATATCTCGCAGCCGTCGAACCCGATCTTTCTCGGGCAGAGCCAGATTCTGCCGAGCGTCGTCGGTGAAGTTGGGGTGTGCGAACAGTACGTTGTTGCCACCACGTGTTATGATGGCCTACGCGTATTCGACGTGTCGGACCCCGCCGCGCCGACCTTAATCGGTCAGTACGAGGCGGCCGGAGGATCCGAGTTTAACGATATGCAGGTGGTGGGCAGTTACATCTACTTGACTGACTTCCACACCGGTCTGAATATCCTCGATGTGTCGAATCCGGGCGCGCCTTTATATGTCGGCGGCTTTCATACCAGTGGTTTAGCCCGAGGGCTAGCCATCGCGGGCCAATATGCGTACGTGTCCACCTGGTACACCATTGACATCGTGGACATCACGAACCCGGCCGCCCCGGTACGCGTCGGGATTTACCCGACCGGTCAGAACGACGTGCATAACTACGACTTGGCCGTGGCGAACGGGTACGCGTATGTGGCCGACATGGGCTGTGGCCTCGACATCATCGACGTGTCCAATCCGACTGCACCCTGGCTGCTGAGCCGCTTGAACAGCGGGTACATCATCGGCCACTACGTCGCCTTGGAAGGCGGTTACGCATACATCGGAGAAGGTTCGGGCGACTTGTGGGTGATCGATGTCTCCAACCCTGCCGCGCCCGTTCTAGCTGCGCGGTGCGAGATGAGTGCTTCGGTCCAGGGCCTGGTGCTCGCGAACAATTACGCCTATGTGGCTGACTGGTGGGCCGGGCTGAAGGTCGTCGACATATCGACCCCTGCCGCCCCGGTCGTCGAGGGCGTCTACGATGAGACCACGCACACCCTGTATGTGGGCGTCCACGACGGGCGCGCCTACCTCACGGGCTATCGGCCAGGAATACAAATTATCGACGTATCGGACCCTGCCAGCGCGACACGCATGGCAGACTATCTGGGCGCGAGTGGCTATGGATTCGACTTTGCCGGAACGTACCTATTCGCCGCCGAGAGCTCCGGCGGGCTGGCCATCGTCGAAGTCTCCGACCCTGCGGAGCCGAATCTGGTCGGCTTGTGTGACACAAGTGGTTCGGCGATGGACGTGGCCGTCGCGGGCGATTACGCCTATGTTGCCGACAATTCGGGTGGCTTGGCAGTCATCGACATATCGAGTCCAAGCGAGCCGTATGTCGCCGCAACTTGCAGCACAAACGGTTCCGCCTGGGGCGCCGCCTGCGGCAACGGCTATGCCTACATCGCTGACTATTCAACGGACCTGAACGTCATCGACGTGGCGATTCCCGGTACTCCGATCTGGATGGGTAGCTGCGCTGCCGCGGGGTATGGTCGCGACGTGGTGGTGTCTGAAAACGTCGCGTATATGGCGTCCAGCGCTGGACTGCACATCTTCGACGTCTCGAATCCGGGCAATCCAGTGCACATAAGCAGTTTTCCGACCCCCCTTTGGCTCAACAGCGTCGAGAAAAAAGGACGCTACGTGTACGTCGCTGACGCTTGGCTGCGAGTGATCGACGTATCCAATCCGACAACGCCGGTTCAGGTGGCCTTTCGATACTGCCCCGGTTGGCCCGAGAAGTTCGCCCTCGAGGGCGCTTACGCCTACATCGCCGCCGCTGAGGCAGGCCTCGTGATCATGGCCATACGTATTTCCGGCGACATGAACTGCGACGGCCAGGTCGATCTCCAGGACATAAACCCCTTCGTCGCCGCGCTTTCCAACCCGGCCGCATACGCGGCGGCCTATCCGAATTGCCATGTCGGGAACGCTGACACTAACGGCGACGGCGTCGTCGACTTCGGCGACATCAACCCGTTTGTGCAGTGCATCATCGAAGGTGGCTGCCCGTAGGCGGGCACCGCCCACCAGGAAGTAGGGTCCGCCGCGCGGACCGTTCTGCGCTGGTCCGCACAGCGGACCCTACTTGTTGACGAGGTGCGGCACCCCGTACATGTCGATCTGGTACGTCCGCCCGGCGATCGTCACTGCCGTTTCCGAGAAGTGTCCGAGCAGCCCCAGCGCGAGGGCGGCGAGCACCGCCAAGCAGCCCAGGTACACCGCCCAGCGCCGGCGGCGTGGACGACGCGCCGGACTCCGCTCCAGAAACGGCCACAGCAGCAGCAAGAGAAACGGCACGCCGGCGACCAGAATGCCCAGGAATTTGCCCGCCGGCCCGAAAAAGTACTTCAGAAGCTGGTAGGTCGGCAGAAAGTACCACTCGGGCTTGATGCCTTCGGGCGTCGTGAGCGGGTCGGCCGGCTGGCCGATCTCCCACGGCGACAGCACCGCCAGCGCGAACAGGGCGCCGAAGCACGCCGCCGCCACGCAGGCTTCCTTGGCTATGTGGACCGGCCAGAACGGGACGCCGCTTTCCGGCGGATAGGGCCTTTCCTGCCCGACGTCGTCGAGCGTGGCCAGGTTGTGGACGCGCATCAGGACGAGGTGGGCAGTCACCAGGGTGACCAGCACCCAGGGTAGGATCGTGACGTGCATGAGGAAGAAGCGCGAAAGCGTTTCCTGGCCGACGCCGGGGCCGCCCAGCAGCACTTCCTTCAGTTGCTCGCCCAGGACGGGCACCGCGCCCACAACTTCGGTGCCGACGGTCGTCGCCCAGTAGGAAAGCTGGTTCCACGGCAGCAGGTAACCGGTGAAGCCGAATGTGAGCGTCGCGACAAACAGGAAAACGCCGATGACCCAGGTGAACTCGCGCGGCTTCTTGAACGCGCCCATGAAGTACGTGCGGGCCATGTGGAGGACGACCGCCAGGATCATGAACGTCGCGCCCCAGGCATGCACCTGGCGAATCAGCCACCCGAAGCTGACCTCGCCGGTGATGTACTGGATCGACTCGTGCGCCTCCTTTAAGGTCGGCCTATAGTAGAGCAACAACAGGATGCCGGTGATGAACTGGCTGAGGAACGTGAGCAGCGCCAGGCTGCCGAGGACGTGCAGCCAGCCCGTTTGCGGCGGCAAGCGCTTGTAGAGCTGCTTGTGCAGGAAGTCGCGCACCACCAGGTAGCGGACGCGAACGTCCAGGTACGTCTGCCAGCGTTTGGGTGCAACGGCCACGAAGTGTCCTCTCGCGCTCAGCCCGTCCCGGGTCCGGACACAATGACCTCGCCCGCCACGACCGCTACGCTGTACGGCGGCAAAGGTGTCGGCGGCGGCCCGGCGATCACCTTGCCGGCCGCATCGAAGCGGGCGCCGTGGCAGGGGCAATCGAACTCGTGCCGCGTCTGACTCCAGTCCACGATGCAGCCTAGGTGCGTGCAGATCGCCGAGTACGCGCTAAAGCCCTGCTCGGTCCGGATGACGTACACCGGTTTGCCGCGCACCGCGAGCTTGCGTCCGTCCCAGGCGGCCCAGCCCTGCTCCGGCCCGGCACTGAACCGTTCGCTTCCGCCGCCGCGCTTGCGGGCCGGCAACACGTAGGCGACGGCCGGCCACAGCAGGGCGAGCCCGATCGCCGCCCCCATCGTGCTGACCGCCGCGTCCAGCAGCCGGCGCCGGCCGGGCACGAACTGCGGCTGGACCGCGGCAACCGCCCCCGGCGTCCTGATGTACGCGTGCTTCAGGACCAGGTACTTGCGATACATCAGCACGCCGAAGACGACGATGAAACCCCAGACCGGCCAGAGCGCGGTCTGGCGCCAGGCCAGGGCGGCCTCCTTGGTGTCGAGGCTCTGGTTGACCGCTTCGCAGAGCTCCCTGACCTTCGCAGCGCGGGCGCCGATCTCGTTGGGGTCGAGCGTGTGCTGGAACACGTCCAGCGCCACCAGGTCGGTCTTGGCCTCCTCCGCCTGCAGCGCCTCGTCGCGCACCAGCAGAACGCCATGGGCGACGTGCGCCACGCGGTCCGCGGTCCGGGCGTAGTCGAACCCGGCCGCGCGGAGCAAGGCGGCCAGCTCCCGGCCCCGCTCCAGCGCCAGCTCGTCGCTGGCGACGAAGAACTCCGCGTGCGAGGTGTGCTTGCCCGGCGCGTGGCAGTGCTCGCACACCATTTCGATCCGCAGGCCCGGCTGGGCTGCGACCCGCGCGTTGAACTGCATCTGTACGCTCGCTTGGTCACCCGGCCCGACCTCGTCGCGCACCTGCGCGTACAGCTCGACCAGCTTTTCGGGCGGAATCGCGGCCCGGGCGATCTGATGGTTGTGCAGCACGCCGCCCGGCGCATGGCACCCGATGCACGGCGTCATGACCGGGAGCGCGCCATGCACGCTCTTCAAGAAGTCATCGTCGACCTGCTGGTGGCAGCGCCCGCACACGTGACCGACGTCGGCGAAACCGGGCGGGGCCGCGCCGTGGCTGCCGTGGCAGGTGGCACAATTCGGCGAACCCGCGTCGCCGCGCTCGAGCACGTTTTCCCCGTGGATGCTGTGACGATACTGCTCGACGATATCCGCCGGCAAGCCGTGGTCTTTCATCAAGGTCGGGTCGGCGTGGCAACGGGCGCAGGTGTGGGGGACGTTTCGAAAGTACGTTCGGCTCTGCGCGTTGTCGGGCGCTAGCACGTCGTGGGTGCCGTGGCAATCGATGCAGACGGCGACCTGGTCATCGCCGAACAGGCGGAGGCGTCGCCCATGCGCGCTCACCCAGTATTGAGCCAGCTCATCGGTCCGCAGGCCGTAAGGGTTCATCCGCTCCACGTCGGCGTGGCACGTGCCGCAGAGTGTTGGCACCGCGGCGCGTGCCGGACGGCCGCGGAAGGACTCCCCATGGTCGAAGGCGGGCCGGCTGGCCTGGGAGGCCGGCGTGCCGCCCGCGACTCCGAATGGCCGTGCTTCGGCGAGCGTGATCTCGTACACGTCCTTGCCCCCGTGGCACTGCGGGCAACGGATAGCTTGCGCGTGCATGGACGCTGCAAACTGCTCTGCCTCGGGCACGTGACAAGTTTTGCAGCTTGCCGCAGTCAATTGGGCCCGGGCGGTGCCCCCGAGCAGGCCAACCAGCGCGAACAAAACGGGACTGTGCCAGCTAGGCGTGTGCCGAGCGCGGGGCCACCTGATTGGATGCTGCCGCTGCGACATGCGACGTCCGTGGAGTGAGTGGCGGGCCACTGATAAGCACGCGCGGGCAATACCCGAACTGACAGCCGTGCAGGTTAGGGCAGGCGCGGCGGCAGGTCAATTCGCGGCCGGCGAAAGTTGCGCGTTGACGGCCTCAGGCACGTTGCGCTATACTTGCGGGTCTGCGGGATGGGCGCCCGCGGCCAGTTAGGCCCATGGTGGGCTTGCTGGAGGGCCGCCAGTCGAGAAGCCTCGGGGGTCGCCCAGGAGGCTGTACGAAATCTCTCCCCGCCCCCGGGGAGAGGAGGTGACGTTTGGCATCACCGCTGGTCCGTGAGCTGCTGGACGCGGGGATTCACTTCGGGCATCGCTGTAGCCGTTGGAACCCGAAGATGACCCCCTATCTCTACGGTAAACGGAACTCGATCCACATCATCGACATCCGCGAGACCTTGCGCGGGCTGCTCCGCGCCAAGAAGTTCGTGGCCCACGTCGTCGCCAAGGGCGGCGACGTGCTCTTTGTCGGCACCAAGCGCCAGGCCCGCGAGATCGTGCAGCGCCACGCCGAACGCTGCGGCATGCACTACGTGACCGAACGCTGGCTGGGCGGCACGCTCACGAATTTCCGCACCATCCGCTCGCGCCTGCAACGCCTCGAAGAGCTCGAGGCCCTGGTCGCCAGCCCCGAATGGGAGACCGGCTATTCCAAGAAAATGAAGTCGATGCTCACGCGCGAGCTGGTGAAGATTCGGCGAAACCTGGCCGGCATCCGGCGGATGAGCCGCCTGCCCGCCGTGGTCGTGCTGATCGATCTGCGCAAGGAGGCCAACGGGGTCCGCGAGGCGCGCGGCATGGGTATTCCCACGATCGCACTGGTCGACTCGGACAGCGACCCGACGCTGACGGATATCCAGATCCCCGGCAATGACGACGCCATGCGGTCCATCGAGTTGATCCTCCGCGAGCTGGCCGACGCCGTCGAGGAGGGCAAGAAGGCCCGCCCGGAGCCGGTCGCGCCGGCGGAGACACGGGATGAAAGTGGTATGGCGCCTCGGCGCCGGCCGCGGCGCGGCAGCGCGGAGCCGCGCGGGGAGCGGCCGGGTGGCGAGACCGAGGCGTCGCGGTCGGCACCGCTCGCGATGTCGACCCCGGAGCCACCGGAGATGGCCGCCACGGGTGGCGAGCCCTCCGTGTCGTAACGGCGACACAGCTTCGCTTTGACCTGTACGCATGCTTCCGAAACGGGCGCGTGCCCGCGGCGCACCGGATGCTAACCGCGGCCGGCGCCTAGGACTTGGAGGAAACCGGCGATGGAGATTAGTTCGGGCATGGTGAAGGCCCTTCGCGACAAGACGGGCTTGCCGATGATGGAGTGCAAGAAGGCTCTGGCGGACGCCCACGGGGACGAAAAGCAGGCGGTCGAGCTGCTGCGGAAGAAGGGGCACGCCCAACTCAGCAAGCGCGCGGGCCGCGAAACAGCGCACGGGCGCCTAGCCTACAATCTTGACCCGGCGAGCGGGCGCGCGGCACTGGTCGAGGTGCTCTGCGAGACCGAGCCCGTGGCCGGCACCGAAGACTTCATCAAGCTCAGTCAGGTGGCGGCGCAGGTGGCTACGCAGCTTAGCGCCCCATCGGCCGACGCGATTCTGGCCCAGCCGGCGCCCGCGGCTGCGGCACGAACCGTCGGGGATCTCCTGCACGAGGCCGTGAACCGGATTCGCGAGAACATCAAGATCGGCCGGGTCGGTACCGCGGCCGGCCACGTCGGACACTACCTGCACCATGACGGGCGCAAGGGCGTGCTGGTCGAGTTCAACAGCCCCTGCCCGGCCGAAGCGGCCGTGGACGTCTGCATGCACGTGGCGGCCATGCGCCCGGCGTTCACACGGCGCGAGGAGGTGGACCCGGCCCTCGTGGAGCAGGAGCGGCGGATTGCGGCCGAGCAGGTGCAGGGCAAGCCGGCCAACATCATCGAGAAGATCGTCACCGGCAAGCTGAACCGCTGGTACTCGGAAACCGTCCTGCTCGAGCAGCCCTTCGTCAAGGATGACAAGCAGTCCGTCGGCCAATACTTGCGGGGATGCGGGCCCGACTTGACGGTCAAACGGTTTGTGCGCATCGAGATCGGCGAGGGCTAGACACACGGCGCAAAACCTGCGCGATGCGGGGCGACGGCGCTGGACGCGGCTGTGGTGTGCGCCCGCTATCGTCCGATAGCAAGGAATGTCGGCGCAGGCTCCCGCGCCGACGCAATGTGCCATGGAGGGCACGATCCTTGGCGCGCGAGGGCGCGTAACCGCGAGCATCTGGCTCGCCAGCGATTCCTGCGACCGGGCACGGAGGCCCGCGACGGCGAATCGGCCCCTCGCCGACAAGGTCCCTCCGCGGGCGGGTCGGCTACGCGGCGTGCGCTCGCTAGAGGCACGCGGGCGGCGCGGCCCTACGGCGCCCAGAACGTGATGGCTGGACACGGCCCGGTATTCGGTGTACCTACTTACACCATTCATCGCTTTGTCGGACGCCGCGCCATGGTCGCCGCATAACTTCACACCATGACGAGCCACCCGTCTGAGGCGAGCATGACGCCGCCCGAAATCGTCACCGACCAGCGCACCCTCGAACGGCGTTGCCGAGAATGGCGGGAAGCCGGCGTTCTGGCCTTCGACACCGAGTTCATCCGGGATGACACCTACGACGCGGCCTTATGCCTGGTGCAGGTCAGCGCCAAGGGCAGCGTCATCCTGATCGACCCCACGGCGGACGTGGACCCGCGGGTGTTTTGGAACCTGGTGGTGGATGACTCCGTCGTGAAAGTGGTTCACGCCGGCAAGGAGGACCTCGAGATCAGCCTGCGGACGACGGGCAAAGTCCCCCGCCGAATCTATGACGTTCAGATCGCCGCCGGTTTCGTTGGCTACGGCTATCCGCTGAGCCTCGTGCGGCTGGTCGAAGGCCTGCTTTGCCACCGGATCTCGAAGGGCCAGACCCTGACGGACTGGCTCCGGCGGCCACTCACGGCGGCACAGATGCGTTACGCCGTCGAGGATGTGGTGCACCTGCCGGAGCTCTACCAGCGTTTGTGTGCCGAAGTGGCGCAGGCTGGGCGGACCGCCTGGGTGGCCGAGGAGATGAAGTGCTTCGAGGATCCGGAGTTCTACCGGGCGCCGGCCGAGGAACGGGCCTTGCGGCTGAAGGGCAGTAAGAAGCTGGACGGGCTCGGACTGGCGGTGCTCGAACGGCTCGTAGAATGGCGCGACCGCTGGGCCAAGTCCCGCAATCGGCCGATTCGGGCCTTGATGCGCGACGACGTGCTGGTCGAGGTCGCCCGCCGGCGCCCCCAGCAGGAAAGCGACCTGGAGGTGATGCGCGGCTTCCCCCAGGCCCGTAACCGCAAGGTGATCCGCGAGCTGTTGGATTTGATCGCGGAGACCGCGAAACGGCCGAAGAGCGAATGGCCTACGCCGTTCGAGCGACGCGATGATTCCCCGATGGCGACGGCGCTGCTCGACCTGCTCTCGGCGATCGCGCAGGCCATCTGCCACGAAGAGCAACTCAGCCGCAATCTGCTGGGGGGCACGCAGCGTTTACGCGAGCTGTTGGACTATCACGGCGGGCTGACGAAGGAGCGGCCGGCGTTGCTGTGCGGCTGGCGGGAGGAATTCATCGGCCGCCGGCTCATCGCGCTGCTGGAGGGGCGGAGCGAAATCCACCTTTCCGGCTGGCCGGAGAACCCGCGGCTCGACGTGGTTTCCCACCCGGCTGCAAAACGTTAGGGCGAGCCGGCGCTACTTGGCCGTCTCCCGACGGGCTTCACGCTGCTGCGCCGTGGGGATCCTGTCGAGATCGGGCTTCAGCCGCTCTTCGAAGATCCGCTCGACCGGTGCCATGAGCTCCTTGCGCCGCAGATCAAGGGCCTCCCTCTGTTTTTTTTGTTCCTCGGCCGAGGCGCCTGCCAGGGCGTCCTTGCGCTTCTGCCATTCGTCGAAGTCGCCCCGGCGCTTCTCGATGGACGACCGGCCGAGGGCCTCACAGTCGCGGCAAATCTGCCATGCCTTGCGCGCCTGTTCGGCGCTGAGGCGGTACTGCATGATGAAGCGCCGCGTGTAGGCCTCCCATTGCGACTCGAACGTCTTGCCGCGCTCCCCGGCAAAGAAGAGCGCTGGGCGGGTCGCTGTGCCGCCGCTTTCGGCGGACGGCTTCGTGGACGCCTCACGGCCGGGCGCGTCTTCCCGCAAGAGGTGCGCCAACTCACGCTCCACCGTCCGCCCGCGTTTGAGCGAGCCGTTGCTGAGCCGGACTCGGTACTCGTCCGGCGAGATGGCGGCCTGGCCATCCCAGACGGCGGTGACAATGTCGTTGCGGTCCTGGTAGTGCACGGTCATTCCGGGCTCGACGCCGATGTCCGCGGGCGTAAGCTCCTGCGGGTGTTCTGGGCGGTTGAACTCCGTGCTGAGCATCGCGTACGTCGTCGAGAGTTCGTGCCCATCGTCCGTGTGGCGGACATACTCAACCTCCGTCGGAAACCACACGCCGTCGACCTGTGCCACGGTGAGCCACATGGAAGTGGTTTCCTGTCCGTCGCGAAGCACGGCGGCGCGGACGACGCTCCAGCCGCGCGCTGGATCGATCCACCAGCGGAATTGGCCGGGTCCGATCGTAGCCGTGACAACGTCCAGTCCGCTCTCCGTGGTCGCCTCGTAATCGGGCGCCGGCAGCCCGTTTGCGCGGCATGCCTCTTCGACGTCCTGGCCGAGCGTGACCGGGTTAAGACCCAGGCGCCGCAAGTCGTGCAGACGAAACCAATCGGCGCGCTGCAAGCCGAAAACGTCTGCCGCCGGTGAGCTTTCGCTGTGGAGCCAGACCTCGTCGCTTTTTACCAGGTAACCCTGGGGCCCCTGGTGCGGGAGATCGGTGCGCGGCCGTCCATCCGCATCGCGCATGACCACGCCTTCCTCGTCACCCCGATCGACGGACACGTACCTCTCGCCGGCGCACCGCCATGTGTAATAGTGGAGTGGGCGCTCCACGCGCCGCCCGTCGGGCTCGACCACGACACTCCGCTCTGCGTACTCGATGCGAGCCGTGCGAAGCAGTTCCTTGGCGCGCGCCTCTACAGCCGCCGTGAGTGCTGGGGGGCGTTCACCTCCACCTAGCGCGGTGCCGCCGCCCGCGAGAACGGTCCACCACAGCGCGACGCAAGCCCAACGTCTGGCTGACATGCTGCTCATCTCCTGGCCCCTGGTACGCCTGGAACGCCACTGCGTTGTCCTTTATGCGCGGCAACACGATAGGATAGCGGCCGCCCCCGGGGCGCCTATGACCGTTCACGAGCGCTGGCCCGGCGAACCGGGCGCGCTCCCGGCCCGCCTCGCCTAACGACACTCCTCCGCTTATAGTCTGCGCTCATATGTGGCCGTTCGGCGCGCGGCCACACGCGCATGGAAGGAACACGCGTGACGCAGACAATCCCGCCCCTGCCCAGCGCGGGCGACGACGGCGGCTATGTTACCTCCGCCGCCTACCTGGCGCGCGCGCGACATGTGCCGGAGGCCGCGTCGCAGGGGGGCGCTATCGACCTGGGCTTTCACCACCCCGTCGAGGACTGGCTCGGGCGCGACGCGGTGCGGCGGCTGCTCGGCTGGCTGGCTCGCCCGCGGCCGGGACGCAAGACGATCATCGAGGAGGCCCTGGCGTCCTACGGCGCCCCAACGACACCGTGGTCGCAGCGGATCCAGTATTGGCCGCTGCACCGGTTTATGGACTACATGCGTGGCCGCACGCCGCTCGAAACCTTCCGGCAGCGCGTGAGCGAGCACGCGGCCACTGTGCGCGGCCTGGTGGCGACCGCCCGCAGCATCGCCGAGTATGGTCTCACGGTGCCGCAGCGGTTCTCCGCCCCGCTTTTTGCGGTGTGGAACTTTACCAACCGCTGCAACCTGCGCTGCCGGCACTGCTACCAGGACAGCGACACGCGGGCCCTGACCGACGAGCTGACGCTGGCTGAGAAGCTCGCTCTGGTCGAGCAGATCGCCGCGCAGTACGTGCCCATGCTGGCTTTCGCCGGCGGCGAGCCGACCATCTCGCCCGATTTGATTCCGGTTTTGCGGCGCTGCCAGCGCCACGGCATGCACGTCAGTGTGGCGACGAACGGCAGCACCATGACGCCGCGGCTGGCCGCCGAGCTGGCGGAGGCGGGGGCCCGCTACATCGAGGTTTCGCTGGATTCCGTGCATCCAGAGAAGCACGACGCGTTTCGCGGTCAGCCGGGCATGTGGCACCGCACCGTGCGCGGGATGCGCACCGTCGTGCAGCAGCCGGGACTGCGCCTGGGCATTGCGATCTGCGTGCACCAGGGCAACTTCGACGAAGTCGAGAACATGCTCCAGTTCGCGGTGGACATCGGGGCCTCCTGCATCGCGCACTTCAACTTCATCCCGGTCGGGCGCGGCGTGGCGATGACCGACGGCGACCTGACGCCCCGGCAGCGCGAGTGGCTGCTGCGGACGTTCAACACGTGGATGCAGTCGGGCCGCATCGGCGTCATTTCGACGGCGCCGCAACTGGGCCGGGTGTGCCTGGTGCATTCAACCGCCAGTGGCCGGCAATCGTGCTCACACGCGGGCTCCGGCAGCGGTTGGAAGGCCCGTGTCGTGGCCAAGTACCTCGGCGGCTGTGGCGCTGGCCGAACCTATGTCTGCATCGAGCCCAACGGCAACATCGCGCCCTGCGTGTACATGCCGCAGCGCGTGCTGGGCAACATCCGCGAGCGGCGTTTTGCCGACATATTCCGCCACAACGAGTTCGCGGAGCTGCTCTGCGACCGCGGCAAGCTGACCCACCACTGCGGCGTGTGCCGGTTCAAGAACTACTGCGGTGGCTGCCGCGCTCGGGCGGACAGCTACTTCGGGGTGGTCAACGCCGGCGATCCCGGTTGCCTCTTCAACGAGCAGCACTGGGATGAGTTGACTCGCCAGCGCGCGGCGAGGAGATCTGGGCTGGCAGCGGCGGCGCCAGCAGTAGCACGCGGTTACGACGGCTGCACGACGGGGGTTTCAGCCACTCTGTAAGAGGTCTGTCGCCCGCGCTGTGACGCGGCGAGTGGCACGGTCCGCCGCGGCGGATCGGCCGTGGGATGACTCATTGCCTCACGGCCGACACGGCCGTGGCACCGGTCGGGGGGCTCGCCCTCCCGGCCCACGGAGCATCAAAAAGAACGCCCCCGCCGGAACACTCCGGCGGGGGCTGAAATACCTCACTCAGGCCCGATGCGGCCAGCGCGGTTTCGCGCGGACCACAACGGGGCGTTACCTGGTCTATCGCGCGAACCCGGCGAAACCGAAGTTGATCTCCTCATCGAGGAACAACCAGTCAACCTGGGTATCGCCAGTGATGTCGCCGAACAAGAAGGTGCCGGTCTCCATCAAGCTGCCTCCATCCGGCTGACCCAGCCCCAGCGGGCCCGGGACGCTGCTGTCGTCGAACGTCACGCCCCAGAACGTGATATCCGGCGTCGTCGCCGGCGTGGCAGCGCCCAGGATCAGGTAGATCCGGTCGAAGCCGGTCTCGGAGAAGAACAACTCTTCCAGGCCGTCGCCATTGACGTCACCGAACGCGAGCTTGGCACCGACGGCCGTCGGCGCAAGATCGGTGCCGCCCAGACCGCCGCTACGGAGCGTGGTCGCGCCCACGCCGCTGATCGGTGCGGGGAGCGTGGCGGGGTTGTCGCCGTCCAGGATGACGAACACGGCGCCGTCGTCGAAGGTTGCCGCGATCGGGTGGCCGTTGTTTACGCCGGCCGCGGTGCCCGGATCGAGGGCCGTGATGGCCAGATCGTCCGCGGCTGCGGCGTCGTTAAACCGGCCGAGCGCGAGGACCTCGCCGAAGCCCATGTCCGAGTCCTGAATCCCGTTGATCGGGTTGGTCAGTGCGCCGCTGGCCTGGTTGATGGCGACGCGATAGACGCGGCCGTCGTTGTTCTGCACGAACGCGCCGGCGGCGACGACGTCGTTGCCCACGCCGAGCATGGTGTCAGCGACCGTGATGGCGCGCGGATCGCCGTCCACCGCGCCGTAGGCGTAGACCAGGTTCACGCGCTCGGGTCGCGCGCCGTCCTGCGCTGCGGTGACGAGCGTCTGGACAGCCGCGTCGCCGTTGATCGCCGCGATGAGCTCGGCGATCGCATTGGCCGGCGAGGTGTCGCCCGTTACGTCGACGGCGATTGCCGGAGGCGACGGATTGACCAGCGCCGCGTTGGTATCGAACTCGTATACGCGCGTGACGGGGAGCCCACCGCCTGGTTGCGAAACAGTAATGGTGATGGTCTCGGCGTCAATAACCGCGTTGACAATCTGGACCGCGCCCATCTTGGCGCCGGTGGCCGCCGCCTCGGCTGAACCGACTGCAAAGCCATCGCCGCCGTTGGAAAGCGCGTGCCCGATCAGGTCGAGCTGGGCGCCCGTGTACGCGCGCGAGTACTTCTTGTTCGTCTCGGCGAACGTGGTACTGAGGACGGGGTTGGTCGGGAAGACCGGGGGGGAACCGTCACTCACCTCACGCTCGGTGATCAGGCTGGCGATGAGCGCGGGGCGGCCAGGCTTGAGCTCGCCGTTGGCGCCGCCGGCGAACACGTACGCGCGCCCCTCGTCTCCGAGGTAGAAGGTGTTCGCCGCCGGCGGGGCAATGTCCGGCGCCGTCGGCAGGGCCACGTTCAGCACCTGCGCCTTCGCGAACTTGGGGTCGGTGACGACGAGATCGGGACGCTCGTCGCCGTTCGCATCAAAGATGCCGACCTGGTAGCCGAACATGGTCTTGTCCACGGCCAGGAGCGACGGCGAGAGCGTGTCGGTACTCGAGTCGAACGCCTGGCGGTCTGTCTCGGGCGGCAGAATCTGCAGCGTCTGGTCTCCGTGCTGGGAGTACGGCTGGATCGGATCGCCGGTATGGAAGTACACGGTGACCTGGCCGTTGCCGGCTGCCGGCTTGAACCCAACCGCGAAGTCGGGCAAGCCATCGGCGTTCAGGTCCCCGACGGCGAAGCCGTACAGGAGGTCGCCAGCGACGGCCACGCCGGTGTCGATGTCGAACGTGGGCGCCGGCAAAAACGGACCGAAGTTGCCGTTATTCTGCGGATGACGCAGGGCGGCCGTTGACCCATCTCGGAACCCGGCGACATTGATCCGGACGTGATAGTTGCCTCCCACAACGGCCTGCGTGGAGAGGATGTCGAGCGCCCCGTCCAGGTTCACGTCGGCCAGGGCACTGAACTTGCCGTAGGTCGGGATGAGGCCGGCGGGATCTGGATCGCCGGTCCAGCCCTCGTACTGCGTCGGAGTATCCACGTCATTGGACGCGCCGCCGACCAGCGCGGCGTTAACCATCGTCTCCTCGAGGAAGTCGGCGGTGACGTGGAAGCGAACGGGCACGGCGGGGAAGTTCACCGAGACGACCGCGCCACCCGTGAAGGTGCCGTAGCTGTCAAAGGTTTCGTATTTAAGCGCGTGCGTGCCGATGGGCAATCCGCCCGCGGAGCCGATGGTCAGCGTGATGTCGTGGGGCGCACCGTCGGCCGCGACCGCGTCGGTTGACGCCGTGACGAACTCGGGATGCGCAACGGTGTTGTTGTCCTCGAGGAAGAAGCGATAGGACGTGTCGCTACTCGGGAACACGGTCACGGTCAAATCGGCCGTGTCAACGGGCCGCATGATCTTGTCAGTCACGTTGCCCGGGCTACCCTGCGGGAGCTCCCTGACCTTGACGGCCGCGGGGCCGGCGGAAACGGCTAAGCCGTCGGAACTGTTGCCCCAACTGCCGCTGATCTGTTCGACCAGCACCGTGACCGTCAGGTCGCGGCTGCGCGACAAACCATTTGGATTGGTCACGATGGCCCGGAACACGTAGTCACCCGGGACAATCGCCCCGAAATTATCCACGGTTGTGGCGATGTTGGTGAGCACCAGGAAGGTCACGTCGGGGTTGGCCTGGATGAGGAACTGGTTGCTTTCCGTCCAGCTATTCGCGATCGTGTCGGCCGTGCTCGTGAGCGTCACGTCCTGCTCACGCGCGCCCGACGGAACGCTGACAAGGCTATACATCACGCGCATTTCCGTCGTGTTGCGCGGGTCCACCTCGCCTTCGGCCAGCACGAAGCTTGCCTGGTCCGTGAACTCCGGATCGTAGATGGTCACGTTGGTCTCGGCGTCCAGCGCGGTGGCACGCGCAATGGTTCGCAGCACTCCCGGATTACCCCTAATCACCAAGAATGCAGAACTATAGGTTAGCTCGAACTTGATGTCGCCGACGGGGATCTCGATTTCGGCGCTGCCGACCCGCGGAGTCGCGCTGGAATCCGTGACGTCGATCACGAACCTGTAGAAGCCCGGCGCTGGGGGCACGAACGACGCATTCAGGGTCGCCGCGTTGGCGATCGTCACGCTCGGACCTTCGATGCGCGTCCACTGCACCGTAAACGGTTCGGTGCCGTTGGAGATTTCCGCCGTCAGGTCGATCTGCTTGTCGACGGTCGTCTCGCCGCTCCTCGAGGGCGAGACGGTCAGCGTGACCGCGGCGGCCCCGCCACCTCCCCCACCGCCGCCCAGCCCGAGGAAGCCCTCCGGGCAGCCGCCCATTAGGGCCAGACAGGCAGCGATTCCCAATACAGCACACATTCTAAGGCTAAGCACACATCCATTCCTCGTCATGCATGACCTCCTTGTTTCATGTCGCAGGTGTCCCACGGTGCGGGGGAAGTACACGCGAACTGGCCCGGCAGAGTGGGGCATGGTGCCAATACCCAGAACCCACGTTCCGAAGTTGACGGCGAACATAATACAAGGCTGCAACAAGGCTAGCAAGGGGCCCCGCCACAGAATTGGGCATGATTGTGGCAGCCGGGGGTACCCCCATCCGGCGCGGTGACGGATTACCGTCGCTGCGGTCCCTGGTAGCGTGTGGCGTGGGGCGCAAGACCCGCCCGGCAGCGGCCTACAGCGCTGGCTCCCGTCAGAACCCGATCAGCCAGGAGAGGATTTCCACCTCTGGCTGAAGCCCGAAGGGGAAGACGGATTCGTCGATGGGCGCCGTCGAGAACGCCTGTGGCGACAGGATTCGGTCGTTCGCGCAGCTTGTGTCCATCATGTCGTTGCAGTCCGCCGTGTGGACCAGTCCTAGGAGATGGCCCGTCTCGTGGGCCACCGTATTTCCCAGGGCCTGGGCCATTTGCTCAAGCGTCGGAGTGTGTGCGAACGCCCCCGGATACCCCTGGGTGAACACGATCGCGGAATCCGACGCGTCTTTGTTGAAGGTGTCGATCTGTTCCGAAATGGCGAAAGCCTGCGCGTCGGCGCCGCCGAAGTACACCGTCGAGTGCGGGTCGGGCGGGTTGGGGTCGTCGTCCGAGTTGAGGACGATCAGGTCAAAATCGGCGTAGCGCTCCTTCACGATCTGCTGCACCCGCCGCTTCAAGGGCTTGGTCTGGGCCGCCGGGAACCCCACGTCGGTGGCACTGAACGGCTGCAGGTTGAAGGTGCCCACGTTCGGGATGTCCACGTTGTCGCCGCCGGCCCAGTTCAAGAACACCGTCTGGGCCTGCGGGGGGGGCTCTCCCACCTGGCGCTCGATCTGCACCGCGACCTGGTACTGCCCGAACGTGCTGCTGCCGGGGTACGCAATGATCGCCAGGTAGTACGCGTCTTCTTGACCCCGAATGACAATGTCGACCAGTGGGTTCAAGTTCGAGCCGTCGGGCACGCGGTCATCGTTGAAGGCCACCAGGTACTCGCGGTTGTCAAAGACCGCGGCGACCGCATCCAGGTTCCCATTGAGGCGCTGCACGTCGATGTGCAGCCGATCACCGGGCGACAGCGTCCCGAGCTCATAAACGTCGATGTCCTTGGTGCGGTCGATCACCCCCGTGAACTGCAACTCGCCGGTGGAACCCAGGGGCAGCGCGGTCGCGCTTTGTAGAGAGCTGTTGTTGCTCGTGTCCAGCGAGGTCAGGTTTCCGTCGCCGGACGTGGGTCCTCCATCCGAAGCAGACGGTGGCGTCAACGGGCAGCCAAAGCACAACGCAAGCAGGGGTGCGGTCAGGCCCGGCAGAACACGCGCACCTTGCCACCGGCCCAGCGGAGAGCACTTCACCAGGATTACTCCTCTAGCGGTCCAAGTCCAGGCACGTGCCGCAGCGCTGGGGGAGCTCCTCCTTGACCAGCCGGCGTAACGCCGCCTTCCGTATCATTCTTTCCGTCGCCAGGGGTTTTGCCAAGCGCCCCTCTTCGGATACCGGCACGACGCCGACGGTTTCCGCCAGGCGGGCGGGCGAGTTTTCGAAGCCGGCCGGGAACACGCTGGGCTCGAGCGGGGCGCGGGAGAAGGCCTGCTGGCCGGCCAAATCCCAGGCGGTTCCGCTCGTGTCCATCAAGTCGGGCGGCAACTGCGTATGAAACAGGCCCAGCAGGTGCCCAAACTCGTGGCTGGCGACGTTGCCGACCATGTCCCCCATTTCCTCGTCGCTGAGTCCCATAACTGCATAGGCGGCAAATGCCTCCACGTAGATGATCGCGTTCTGCCACAGGTCCGCATTGTATTGGTCCACACTATCGGCCAACCCGAGCAGTTGCTCATCGTAGCTGCCGAAGCTCACCGTGGCGTACGGGCCCTCCGGGGGCGGGCCATCGTCCGAGGTCAGAATGGTCACGTCGTAGCCGCCGTAGTCCTCTCGCATGGTTGCCACGATCGCCGCCTTCACGACCTCCGTCGCGCCGGTGTAGGCCGGCCCGAGCGCAGCGGCGTCAAAAGATGCAAACGTAACGGCCTCCCGCGCGTGAATCCGGAGATCCGCGGCCCCGCCGAAGTTGAGCCACACGACCTGGGGCCGCGGAGCCGGCACGTTGACCTGCTCCCGGCGGCTGACTTCGAAGCGGAAATCTCCGCCGCCCGCCCCGTTCGATGACGCGATTCCCAGGTAAAGCGTTGGTGTGTCGCCGCGCACGATGTGCGCCACCGACGAACCGCCGGCAATGACTTGCCGCCGAAGCAGGTCGAAATCCGAGTCGAGCAGCACGACCAGGAAGGTGTCGCCGGACAGAGGGCTGCCGGGACTGCCGACCATCCATTGCTCGCCGGACGCCGCCGGGCCCAACTCGAACAACTGATACTCGCTGTCGCCCAACGAGCCTTGAACGTCCGCGGGCGCGCCACTGTCGTGGCCGCCGCTAGAGGCCAGCGGAAAAAGAGGGTTAGTTTCAACCAGGCCCGCTACCGCCGTGATCAGACCCTCGTCCTCTGGCGCCGGCACGGGCGGCGTGCAGCCGGCGAGGATCGGGAGGAGGCCGGGCAGGATGACCGCTACTTTGTGAAGCCGCATGTCTTTGTTCCCAAGGGGTCTCAGACACGCGGCGGCGCAGTCGGCCGCAGGCCGAAGGCGCTTGACAGAAGGCTACCTGAACTATCGCAATGCCTGCGGCGGGTCGTGAGCGGGAAAGCGCAAGAAACTCAGGGGGGCCATCGTGTCCGAGAATTGCGGCGACGCCGGAGGCCAGGACGGGCCGGAGCCCAAGGTTGCGGCTGTGACGCGGGCCGTCACGTTCCGGTAACGCGAAGCCGACGCTGTTCCACGGTGCCCGGCGGGGGTCTTCCGTGCGAGTCCGTGGGTCAGGCGGGCGACTGATGCGGGGTGCGTCCCTGTCCGATGAAAACACCGTGCCCGGCGTAGTTCACGGCGCGCCCGCATGAGGCGCAGAGGTTGCCTACATGGATGCCGAGGAAATCGTCAAGCTGTCGCCGGATGCGATTCGCGAGCTCATCGATTCGCGCCGCATCGACGCCGTTCCCAAGCAGAACGAGGGGCTGCGGTGCGAAGAACGCTGGCCGTTCCCCGGCACGGTGGAGATCTGGCTGCCGGAAGGCTGCTATGGCGAGCGGCACCTCCTGGCGACCCTGCACAACCTGAGCCCCCACGGGCTGGCCATGCGCTCGCGCCGCCCGGTCTCCAGGGATACGCGCGTCTCGCTCGCTATCCACCAGCCGGCCTTGAGCTGCTATGGCGACGGCGTCGTGCGGCACTGCACGCGCGCCCACGTCGGCTATTTGATTGGCGTCGAGTTCACCTTCCAGTCGGACGACGACACGGATTGCGCGGGTGCCTGACGCGCCGCTTCCACAGTAGTGCAAAGCTCCGCTTTGCCGGAGGGAGCAAAGCGGAGCTTTGCACTACTACGGCCACTAATGACGCCGCTACAATCCTTCGCTATGTCATCCAGCTTTGTCGAGCATGTGCTGCCCAACGGGCTGTGCGTGGTGTGTGAGGTGATGCCGCGGGTACGTTCGGCGGCGGCCGCGTTTCTGGCCCGTACCGGCGCGCGGCACGAGCGGCCGGGCGAACACGGCGTCAGCCATTTCCTGGAGCACATGTGCTTCAAGGGGACCGCCCGGCGGAGTGGCCACGACATCAACGTCCGCTTCGACGAGCTCGGCAGCATCTACAACGCGTTCACCAGCAAAGAACACACCGTGTACTACGGCTGGGTGCCCGCCCGCCGGCTAAGCGAACAGGTCGAGCTGCTGGCGGACATGATGCGGCCCAGGCTGCCGGCGGAGGACTTCGAGACCGAACGCCACGTCATCCTCGAAGAGATCGCCATGAGCGACGACAGCTTCGACCGCCAGGTCTGGAACTTCGTCCATGAGGTGGTCTTCGGACCGCATCCCCTGGCCCACGAGGTGCTCGGCGACAAGCGCACGATCCAGGGTCTGCCACGCGACACCATGGTCGCTTATCACCGCCGCCGCTATGCGCCGGATAACGTCTGCCTGATTGCCGCGGGGGCGGTCGAGCCGGAAGCCGTGTTCGCGGCGGCGGGGCGGCATTGCGGCGATTGGCAGCGTGGCGCGGATGGTGCGCCGGGTGATGCGCCGCCGGCGCCGGCCGTGGGCGTGCGCCAACTGAAGCTGGAGCGCTTCAAGCAGCACTCGCTGGTGCTGGTCTATCCGTCGATCCGGCGCGGCCACGCGGATGAGGAAACGGTCGAGGCGTTCACGGCCCTCTTCGGGGGGCATAACTCGCGCTGCTATTGGAACATCGTGCAGAAGGGCATCTGCACCGAGGCGGGGGTGGTGTGGATTGCGTACGGGAATTGCGGCGTGCTTGCCTTTTACGCGGATGGAGAGCCGGAGCGTTGCGAAGAGATGCTCGCCGCGCTACGCGCGCAGATTCGCGAGGTTAGCGGGCAAGGGGTCCGCCCGGACGAGGTGCAGCGCGTGAAGAACCAGCGTCGCACGCACCTGGCCCTTGAAGCGGAGAGCCCGCGCACGCGGGTGATGCAGCTCGTCGATGACCTGGAGACCCACGGCCAGCCGCGCACGCCGGAAGCGCGGCTCGCGGCGGTCGAGGCGGTCAGCGTGCAGAGCATCGCCCGGTACCTGGCACGATTCCCCATCGCGGGCGACGGGTTGCTGCTCTCCTGCGGCCCGCGCGAGTGGCCTTGAAAAAGGGGATAAGTCCAATTCCGCCGCAGGGCCGAAAATTGGACTTATCCCCTTCTTGGCGGCAGGCCATGGTCAGCCGCCGAAGCGGTTGAACCACGCCCGCTGCTCGAAGGGCTTCTTCTCCTTCTGGGGCCAGGTTTCGGCCGGCACGCCGATGGGTAGCAGCACCCGGATGATCTTCCCCGCGGGCAGGCCGAGCATTTTGCCGATCGTCGCCGCGCGATTCTCGACGCGGAGCCAGCCGTCGATCCAGACCGTCGCGTAGCCGAGCGCGGTCACTGCGAGCAGCATGTTCTCCGCTGCGATTGCGCAGTCCTCGACCTGGAAGCTGTGTCCCTCGTAGACCGGCTCGGGCTGCTTGTCGATGATGCACGCAATCATGGCCTGGGCAGTCTGCACCGCCGGGTTGGTGGTGTGCAGCGCCCCGATCTGGCGTACGAGCTGGGGTTCGTCGACGATGACGAACGTGGTCGTCTGCATGTTTCGGCCGGACGGGGCCTGCAGGCCGGCCTGCACGATCCGGCGGAGGTCGTCGCGGGGCACCGGCTGGTCGCGAAACGGACCGCGATAGCTGTGCCGGCGGGCGAGAGCTTCAAAAAGGTCCACAGCTACGCTCGCAGCATAGGAAGCGTCGGCGCCAACGGGGGGCGTCGGGCCGGCTGGCTACTTCTCGTGCGTCTGCGTCGACAGGTACATCTCGACGCCCATCTGCTTGATCTGGTCGTGCTGCTCCTCGAGCCAGTCGACGTGGTCGTCCTCGTCGCGGGCGATCTGCTCCAGCATGTTCCGCGTCGGGGCGTCCTTGACCTGGTCGGCCAGCTTGATCGCCGCATTGTACGATTTCACCGCTCCGTACTCAGCTTGCAGATCATTCGCAAACTGCTTGGGGACATCGGCGCCAATCTTGATCCGGTTGAGCTTGTCGACCTTGGGCGTGCCCTCGAGGAAGATGATCCGCGCGATCAGCATCTCGGCGTGTTTCATTTCCGTGATCGCCCGCTTCTCCACCTGCTCATGCAGCCGGTCGTAGCCCCAGTTCTTGCACATCTCCGAATGGACCATGTACTGGTTGATGGCGGTCAGCTCGTCCGCCAGGAGGTCATTCAGCGTGTCCAGCAGCTTCGCGTCGCCTTTCATCGTGCATCTCCTTGTCGGTGCGCATTGGCCGTCGCTGGGCCTTCGGTCCCGTCAGGGCAGCAGGCCCCGGCCGCCGACCGCGCGTCGCGGATCGGCGGTGTGCCTGACATTATGCAGGTCGAACCGGGGATTGCCAACCGGCCGCGGCGCGGTTGATGTGGGCGGCCGCCAGCGCTCTGTCAATGCTGAACGGAGGAACGGGATACGTCCGCGGGTGCCACGGTTGTGTCAGCCGTGAGCGCAGGAGTCCCCGACACGGCTGACACAGCCGCGGTCCCCCGCGATCCCTCGGAGCACAATCGGTGGTCTACCAGCTCCTCACCGGCCGCGCGAGCCGGAGCGCGGCACCACAATCGGTGCCGGGGCCGGTCGCGGCGGCGCCGCCGCAGCGGGTCGGGCGACTCGATGAGACGACGACCGCGCCGCAGGCGGTGGCGGCGCGCTGGGCCGCGGCGGGGCTGGCGGCTTCAAGCCGGGGGTGGTGTGGGGCTTCAACCCTGGCGTCGCCGGCGGCTTCAGACCGGGCCTGGCAGGGGGTTTCAGTCCGGGAGTGCTCGGTCCCTTGCGGCCGGGAGTGTCTGCCCACAGCGAATGCCGCGTGGGGCTCGCCGGCGGGTCCGACCGCACCCCGCTACCCGAAATCTGCGGCGTTAGGCCACGGCGATGCACAGCGCCGGGCGCTGCGCCGGAGCCGTGCCGGGACCCGGGATGGTCGGAGCCGGGTCTCCGGATCACGCCGGGTCCGGCGGGGTCGAACAAAGAGTAACGCCGCGGGCGATCGGTGCAGACGGTGCTGTAACGGTGGTGCCGATGGCGGTGGTCGCGCCCGCCCGGCACGATGACCACGTTCGTTCCCGTCGAGAAGCAAGAGGATACACCGCCGTACCACGGATAGCCGACATAACCGGTCGAATAGCGCGGGTAGACGTAGCCGTAGTCGTAGCCGTAGTCGCGGTAGCTCGGCTCAACGATCGTCACGCTGGGCCCCGGCACGGGCTCGACCGGTGCCGGTTGTGGGGTTTCTTCGCCCTGCTGGTAGAAGCCCCGCGCTTCGCGATACGCCTCGGCGAACTCGTGCTGTCCGCCCAAAGTGCGGCGGATGTCCCGCGCCGCCTCGCGTGCCGTGGCCGGCAGCTCGGACGGGTCCGCCTGCGTGTCGTACCAGGCCAGGAGTTGCCCCGCTGTCCGCTGCACGAACGGGTCCCGCGGCGCGTAGCGGGCCGCCCGGGCGACGTGGGTCAGGGCGGTGACAAAGTCGTTCGCGCGGGCAGCGTTAAACGCCAGCACCGCCCAGGCCAAGCCGTCGTCCGGGACGTGCCTCACGATGCGCTCGGCTTGTGCCGCGCACATCTCCGGTGCCCCGAGCTCGACCATCCGGTGAACGTAGACCTGATCGACCAGCAGATCCTCGGGCGCCGCCAGCCGTGCGCGGGTGTAAGCCTCAACGGCGGCGGACGGCGTGGTCGCCCGGGCAAGATCCTCAAGCCCCGGCGGCACGTCGACAACGGCATCGTCCGATAACGCAGCCGGTGGCCCGTCGTCCAGGTAATCCTGGCCCGTACTCGCTGGAACTGCCCACACAACGCCCGCTACCACCGTGACCCCCAACAGTCGCAAAAACGCGGGTTTCATGGCTAATCTCCACGGCGCACCCGGAGGCGCCATCTATCTAACAGTATAACGGCTACGGGCGTCACGTTATTCCAATTTCCGCCGGTCCCCCAAGAATGCCCACCCAAACACTGCCGCCAGGCTACGGCAGCGGCCGGGCGATCATCTGCTCCAGGTACGGCCGGTACGTCGGCCCGCCGTTATCGCATGAGCCGCACAGCCGGTTCTCGCAAACGCTGGAAGGTCGGATATACTGCGCCAAGGCTGATTCGTGTTAGGGTAGGCCGTGTGTTGGGCCGGGCATGCTCAGGCGAGCGGAGCTTCAAGGACTGGCACTGGCGCGTTTGAAGGACGCAGAGGTCCTGTACGATGCTGCTCGCTTCGATGCGGCGGCGTATATGTGCGGGTATGCGTTAGAGATGGCACTGAAAGCCCGGGTGTGTCGCTGTCTCGGAGTGGATGACTACCCGGAGGACAAGCTGAAAAAGGCGTTTAAGACGCACGACCTCGATGATCTGCTGCTTCTCGGCGGTCTGAGCCAGGCTCTTTCTGTGGCTACCAGCCCGGAGGTCTACGCGAACTGGTCGAAGGCGATCAAGTGGAGACCCGAGTGGCGCTATCGGCCGATAGGGTCGGTCGATGACGCGGATGCCCTGACGATGCTCGACGCCTTGCGCATCGCTCCCCACGGAGTTTTGACATGGTTACAGACACATTGGTGAGCGCATGGCGGCCGTTCTTTGAAGCCGTGCGGGATGTGGCGCGTGTGTTGAATCGCGAACACGGGCCACTTTACTTTGCCGGCGCCCTGCAGTTAGAGGGCCGTCCGTCTGACGAGTGGGTATTTCTCGTCGGCTCTCAAGAGCTTATGCGCGACCGCGGCAAGGCTATTGATGCCGTAGTGCACACGTTGGCTACGTCAGCGCCGCGTGAGCACGCTGATCGGATCCGACGCGTCGACATTCTGGACGCGCTGGATCCGTTTTACCTCGGCGTTTCCAAATCCATTCGGCAGCCCCTCGGTGGAATCACGGAAATCCAGAACTGTCGCTTCGGCGACGTGGACGTCGGGCACATGGCGCTGTTCGTATCGCAACCGATCGGCAACGGCGGCATGCGCTCCAAAACGACGCGGCGCGGGCAAGCGGGCAGCCCGCGCAAGAAGGCGAGCGGGCACAAGAAGGGGCGTCGCTCCGAATAGCACACCGCGCACGCACGTGCGATCAGCGCAACGGACGGAGCAATCTGAACCTACTGGCGCACCGCCTACGCTAGCCCGAAGTTCCGGTGCTCCGAAGTCGTAACTCGCGCTTGCGCCGGGGATTCCGCCGAAGTGGCCGGTTGCGTACTGCCTACAGCCTGACCTGCAGCAGGGCCAGGGCGTGCTGCTGCAGCGGC
>Ga0315284_10001074_pt1 | contig 38361 bp, 44 predicted proteins | sample YL17G09_16_MG_FD_203696 | JGI IMG/M metagenome (GOLD analysis project Ga0315284, IMG submission 203696) | Sediment microbial communities from Yellowstone Lake, YNP, Wyoming, USA - YL17G09_16 | ecosystem: Environmental > Aquatic > Freshwater > Lake > Sediment | place: USA: Wyoming | collected...
TCCATCTTTTCTTTAGATAAATCAAACCTTATGCCCAATAGCCAATTAGGATTATTTACACCCTTTTCTTTTTCTGCAAAGTATATTGATTTGTGTTCTAATTCTTTTTTATAAAGATTAAATATAGTTTGTTTTTTTTCAAGAATTTCATCTAATATTTCAAGTTGGCCATATAAAAGAGCCGCTTGAACATTAGTCATTCGATAATTATAACCTATTCCATCAAATATAAATTTTTCAGAAGTTATTCCTTGAGCTCTAATACTATTCATTTTATTATAGATATCTTCATCATCAGTACAAAATGCACCTCCTTCCCCTGATGTTATTGTTTTATTTCCATAAAATGATAACGAATAAGCTAATGATGATTTTCCGGTTGGTTGAGAATTATATGATCCTAAAAAACCTTCACAATTATCTTCTATTACAATAGCATGAGGAAATTTTTTCTTTAGTTCAGGAACGTTAATAATATTACCAAGATTATGCACAACTAAAATAGCTATTAAATTTGTATTAAACATAGTTTCAAATTCTATAGATTGCCAATTAAAATTCCATGTTTGAATATTTGCATCTATAGGACATAAACTATATTTAGGATTTATTTGAAACATATTCCATGCTGCAATATAAACATTTGAAGGAACAATTAGTTTGTATATTTTTGGATATTTATAATATAATGCATTAGCAACCAAATGAGTAGCAGCTGTTCCATTATTTGTTAAAATAAGATATTTAGAATTTGTTATTTCTTTTAATTTTTCTTCAGTCATGGAAAGATATTTTCCATGACTAGAAACCCACGTAGAATCTAATGCATCATGAGCATAAAATAAACTTTTTTTAGTAAAATACGGTTTATAAATAGGTATCATAATTTTAATAATTGTACTAATTCTTCATACATATATTTTGGATTAGTTATATGTGTATATCCATCGCTTAATGATAATTCTAATAAACCTTGATTATCACAATATTTATCATATACATCTAAAAAGAGATAACTATATTCTTTACATTTTTCTTTTATTTTTAAATTCATATATTGCGTATACATTATTCTTTCGTTATCTTCTCCCAATACAGGAAAATCTGGATTAATTCCATATTTAATCTTTGTTATTGGAGGAACTACACTTAAAATAATTGTAATTAAATTATTAAATTGTTCTACATTACATTTAATAACACAAAAATAATTTTCTATAATTTTATCAATTATTTCTTTATATTGTTCTTTATATTTATATATATGACATCTACAATCTATTTCTCCAAGAACAAAACAAACAATATCACCATCTATAACTTTAAACTTTTTAATATTAAATAAATCTAATTTCTGAAATCCAAAAAATGAACAAGTTATAGAACCTAAATGGTGATTAAAATTAGGTATGTTTAATATGTGTTTCATTTCTTCCCAAGGGTGGCAACTATGACTATCTCCAAAAGTATGTAGTGTCATTTTTTAATTTTATTTATTAATTCTACCATTTTATTTACACTATCAAAATTACTTGGTATTGCTTCTTTATCAGGGATTTTAATATTAAATGTTTTTTCAAGAAAGATTAATACTATAAGCATCGAAAAAGAATCAATATAACTTCCACTTATTAAAGATGTGTTATAAGAAATTTTTGTTAGATCTTTACATGAACATGTTTCTTCAGGAAACAAACAATAAGAATAATGTTTAGCTCTATATTCTTTTGGTGTATCTCCAAATTGATTAATAATATATTTTAAAATTATATCTTTCACCTTTTATATTATCTTAATATTTTAATTTTTATCTATTTAATTGAAATACTAAATCTCCTTCTATTTTGTTCATAAGTGAATATGAAAATGATTTTAAATATTCTGTCATATTATCTTCAATTCCCATACTATTTTCAATTGTAATATATTTAATATAAAATTTATTCCAGTTTATAGATTTAATTACATTTAATTCATGCCCTTCAACGTCAATTGAACAATAATCAACTATTCGTATATTATATTTATATAATATTGTTTCTAATCTATAAGCTGGAATTTTTATTATTTCATAAGTTCCACCATGAACTTTAACCATCTCTTTTATAGTATCTAATATTTTTGTATTTGTATCATTAAATGCGCTTCCTGATGCTCCCCATCCAGTAACATTAATAAAATCTATTTCTTTTTCTATATCGCTTATCGCGCAATTTTCAATAATACATGATCTATTTTGTTTTAATAATTCAAAACTTTGTGGAGATGGTTCTATACATATGCCTGTCCAATTTAAATCTTTTTCAAAATGATAAGTATTACTTATATCAATACCATCATACGCGCCCACATCTACAAATACCCCATTTTGTTTACCCCTGAAGACATTCATATCTAATATGAAATCTTGTTGATATTGAGATTTATACATATTATCAATTTTTAAAAATTTGATATGCTATATTATTATTTATAAAAAATTATATCTTCTTGAAATATATCACCCATATTAATATTTCCAACTGGTTCTATTTGTTCCCACATATGTTGATCAATAACTTCATATTTATTATATTCTATATCTTTCATAAAGTTTACAATTTCGTTTTTTAAAGGTATTCCTTCATTATAATATTTTGTAGATACTTCTAATAAAAGATATTTACAAGTAGTTAAAGTTTTTAAACCACCTTTAATAATATCTAATTCAGAACCCTGAGTATCTAATTTTGCAAAATCAAATTTTACGTTTTTATCTTTAAATAAAGTATCTAATGTAATCATTTTTTTATTTACCATGATAACTTTATCATCTGCATAATGTTTTGTTTTTTCACGATAATATGAATTTCCTGTACACGCATATGCATCTTTAGTTTTATAAAATGTTACAATTTTATCATCTTCACTTCCTAATAAATTGTAAAATATATTTGGAAATCCAGTCATAGATAATCTAAATTTACATTCTTCGTTAGCTTCAATAAGATAATAATTACTAAAAAGCCACAAAGTTTGTTTACAACGCATAGAAAAATTACCAAAATTTGCTCCAATATCTAAGATATTTCGTGGAGTAAATCCTTTATTCATTAAGTTTATTAAATAATCAAATATCATAAAAATATGGTTTTAAATTTCTGCATTACAACAGAAGGATTAAATTTTTTAGAATAAGCATCCCAATTTTTTTCAGGAGCAGGAATAAAATTATTTAATTTCTTAAATAATTCATATTCGTTATAATATATAATTGCTTTTTCTTTAAGCACTTCAAGATGATTTTTTTCAGGTGATAATCCATATGTAATTATTGGTTTATTTTTTACTGAAAATTCTCCACAAGCAATTCCAAATGTTTCTCCTCTGTATCGAGCATGAAGCATTGCATCGCATGTATTTATAAATTTAACTTTTTCGTTCATATTTGCTATACTATCCAAATAAATGATATTTTTATTTTCATAAAATTTCTCAGTGTTTGCAAACAAAAAATAAATATCTGAACGAGTATTCAATATATTTTTGATTACATTTTTTGCAAATGGTATATCAAATGTTTTATAACTTCCATATCTTCCTATTACTATAGCAGTATTAGATATATTTAATTTTTCACGATAATTTGCTGTTTCTTCGGGTAAATCAATCATATGGGGCACCCAAGGATTAAGACCATAATTTATTTGCTTTGATAACCATTCTGATACATATGCATAAACTTTTCCATGTGGTTCAAATACTTTAAATACAACATGTATAACAGTTTTTCGTCCTTTAGAAATTACTCTATCATATTCTCCTGATTTTATAGCATAAAATACATCTACGTCATTCTCATCTAATAATTTTTCTACATCTGAAAAATTATCATAACGAATAACCTTAAAATGTTGTTTAAACTTTTCTATTACTTCAATATCATCTATAGCGCTATTTTTAGCAACTATAATAGATTCATTACCTAGTAATTTTTTATTATAATATGCATAGTCAAACATTGCTACTTCACTTCCACATATACTTATTTGATTTGCATGAAATGCTATTTTCATAATTTATTTATTTTAAACGAGGTGGTATGCCAGAATCACGAAAAATATTTCCATCCATTCCAAGATTAAAAGGTATTTTCCATTCTATATTATTTTTTGATAGTATGTATGCTAATATTCCATTTGGCCCAAGAAAATTTGGAAAATTTTGGTCATGTTCTTTTATATAATTAACAGCAGAACAATAAATATCCATATTTTTTTTATTTCCTATAGCAAATATATCATCTACCCAAGCTTTATTATCTTCTAAATTCCAAGAAATATTAAATAAATTAATGTAATTTAAATCCAATTTACGTATAATTATTTTATTAAATAAGTAAAAATCAAATCTTAGTTTAATAACTGCATCATATTCAAAGTTTTTTTGTTTTTCATATTCGCCTTTTAATTCATTAGCTTTATACATTGATAATAAACAATTATATATTCTATCATATGGCATTCTTCTATAATCAAATACAGGATCATTAAAAAATGTTTCTTCTATATAAACATCATTTATTCTATCATCTTCTGTTTCAATATATATAGGTTTATATAAATTTATTATATCAGATATTGCATTTTTGTCAAAAACAGTCGGTTCACGATTATGACCACTATCTTTTCCTTTATATGGTTGATTTTCTTCCCACTCATTTCTCCACCATGTATGTATAAAAACATCTGTTATTTTATTGGGTAACATTAATTTATCTCTTATACTAGTATAACATTCTAACACATTTCTTGGTTGACCAGAAAAACATAAAGCGATTTTCATATTTTTAGATATTGTTTATTTTTAATTTTCATTAATTTATCAAACATCTTTTTTCCTTCTTCATTTTCTTGTTCGGCTATTTTAATATCTGGCCAATAAGATTCAGGTAATAATGTATATAAAACAAATGTTTTTTCTAAACCGTAAATTTCTTCTTTACTTAAAGATGGCATGTTTAATAAGCTATGTTTAAAATAAGAGAGTGGTATATCTTCATTTCCTTCTATGTATTTTTTTTCTATACACATTTTTCGTAATTTAGTACCAGCAAATGGAATAAACGTAAATATATTTAAACTGTGTTTTCCTTTTAAAATTTCTGAAACAGTTTTATTTAATTTAATAGTTTCGAATATATTTTCTCTTGTTTCTCCAGGTAAACCTATCATATTATTAATATTGGAGACAATATTGTAATTAGCTATTATCGTAAATGCCTCTATTATTTGTTTATTAGATAAATGTTTATTCAATAAATTTTGTCTAATATATTCAGATCCATGTTCAATAGATACAGCTATAGATTTACATCCCATTTTTACTAATAATTGCGTTTTTTCATTTGTAATAGTGTCTAATCTCGTTTGACAATGAAAAGGAAGATTTATTTCTTCTTTATATCTTTCTACAAAGGTTTTAAATTTCTTTAATGGCCAAGCCAAAAAGGTTTCAGAACTCATAAATATAAAATTAATATCATATGTTTTAATTGTATGATTCATTTCTTCAAAGATCTTATCTAAATTTTTTATTCGATAATATTTTTCGCAATTATCTATTTTATATAGATTTTTTATTGAAGGTGATGCACAATATGTACAGTCAAATGGACAACCTCTATCTGTATCAATTGCGCATGATCTAATTATTTTTCCATAATATGGTCTATAGAAACGATAATATTCATAGATAGAAAAATCAGGTATTGGTAATGTATTTAAATCTATTAATTGTCGTTTAGGATTTTTTATTATTATATTGTTATTTTTATAATAAAGATTTTTAATGTGATAACAATCTTTATTATTCATAAGTTTATTACATAATTCAACTATAGTTTCTTCACCTTCACCAATACAGACAAAATTTACTAAGTTACTATTTAATATTTTTTCATAATTAAAAGTAGCGCCTATACCTCCCATTATTATAGGAATATTTTTTTCTTTAATTTTTTCAATAAATGAAAAAGAAAAAGTTATTGTGCCATCTAATACAGAAAATCCTATTAAATTAGGTTTATAATCTTCAACGGTTTTAATAAAATCTTCATACATATCTTCTTTTTTCGTAATAAAATATTCATCTATTGGAGATTTTTTTGTATGACCTAATTTTTCACGAATATCATCGATAGATTCTGTAAATTTATAAAGAGTAGTATCAAACAATTTAACATCAAATCCATCTTGTTTTAAACATGCAGATAATATTGCTAAATGTGTTGGTGCAACACCATTTAATGGTTCATTAGGATAAAATAATAATATTTTAAAATTCTTTTTCATCAACGTATTAAATTATAACTAATGCCAGCATGTTTAATTACTTTATCTAATAAACCATTAAACAATAAATAAAAAGCTATAAATTGTTCGCCATTTATAATATTACAATTAGATAATTCATCGATATTTTGTATTAAATGATAAAATGGAGATTCTTGTTTTTTTAACATCATTTCATAATTTTTATCAAAATCATCATAAAGATTCTTAAAAAAATATTTATAATTACCAAATAACCATAAATTATCATTAAATATGTAAGGTCTTCCAGAATGAAAATTATCTACATAGATATTATCTTTATTTAATGTTGAAAGAAGCGGCATTGTATAAATTGCAATTTCAAATCTAGTTAAAATAATCCAATCATATTCTATATGATTATCTTTTTCATAGTTTTCACATAACTGTAAAGAATTTTTAAATGAATAAAATCGCGATTTATGTGAATCTATAGTATTATCATGTTTATCGGGCCATGGAACATTATATTGTTTTTCTGAATTAAAGTTTTTTGATGCTTCATATATCACATCTTTAAAATGATATAAATTATTAATTTTTTCTGGAAAATTTGCTTCAATTTTATAATCTTTTTTAACAAGTGGCCCTGTATAATAATATTGGCCCACTTGTTCTAGTGACCACCATGTGTGTGCAAAAACATCAGTATCATATTTAGATATAAATTCTCTTTGGAGATGAGAAAAGCCAATTTCGTAATTTCTAGGTTGGCCATGTAAACATATAGCTATTTTCATTTTAAACGTTTAAATATTGTTTTTTAATATTGTTAATTTATTTAACATTTCTTCTCCTTTTTTATTATCTTGTTCTGCTATTTTAATATCTGGCCAATAAGATTCAGGTAATGCAACATATAGAACAAAAGTTTTTTCTAAACCATAAATTTCTTCTTTAGTCATAGTTGGCATATTTAACAAACTATGTTTGAACCATGACATTGGAATTATTTCATTACCCGTAATGTATCCTTTCTTTAAGCAAATTTCCTTTAATTTTGTACCACCAAATGGAATAAAGGTTAATATGCTTAACCAATATTTACCCCTTAAGATCTGACCTACTTGTTTATTAAGTCTAATAGTCTCAAATGCATCTTCTCTTGTTTCATCTGGTAGGCCTATCATGTTGTTTATTGTAGGCTCCATATCATATTTTGCAATTATTTCAAAAGCATCTATAATTTGCTTATTAGTTAAACGTTTATTGAGTAACTCTTGTCTAATTCTTTCTGATCCATGCTCAATTGCTACAATTAAAGATTCACATCCCATTTCTACTAATAATCGAGCTTTTTCATCTGTAACAGTATCTAATCGAGTTTGACATAAAAATGGAAGATTAACTTCTTTTTTATATCTTTCTGCAAATTCTCTAAATTTTTTCATTGGCATTCCTAAGAATGTTTCTGATCCAAAGAAAACGAAATTTGCATCGATTGATTTAATGAGAATTTTCATTTCATCAAAAATCTTATCTAAACTTTTCATTCTAAAATATGTACCACATATATTATGATCAAAAACATCTTTTAATGCAGGTGATGCACAATAAGTACACTTAAATGGACAACCTCTATCAAAATCCACACATATCATTTTAACAATACGCCCATGAAATGGTCTATAAAAACGATAAGATTCATAAATAGAAAAATCAGGAGTAAGTATATCATCTAATTTTAAAAGAGGTCTTAATGAATTTTTTATAATATTTCCATCTTTATCTTTAGTATAAATATTTTTTATTTTAGTACAATCTTCATTATTCATAAGTTTATTACACAATTCAACTAAAGCTTCTTCTCCTTCACCTATACATGCAAAATCTATTTGTGGGTGATTTAATATTTTTCTATAATTAAAAGTAGTTCCCACGCCACCTGTAACTATTTTAATTTTTTTATCTTTGATTTTTTCTAAAAATTCAAATACAAATTCTATAGAACTTTCAATTAATGTAAAACCAATAAGATTTGGTTTGTAATCTTCAATTATTTTAATAAAATCTTCATAAATATTAATAGTTTTAGCAGTAAAATATTTTTCTATATTACTAGCTTTAACTAATCCCAATTTTACACGTTTTTCATCATTTGTTTCTGTGTTTTGTGGTTTATATATTGTACAATCAAATAACTTTACATCAAACCCATCTTTTTTTAGATAAGCTGCTAATATTGCAAGATTACTTGGTGCTATTCCTAATAATGGCATATTGGGATAAAACAACAATACTCTAAAATCTTTTTTCATATTTTATTAAGTTTCTACACATTTTTTACAAACCGGATTTTTCCAATATTCTCCATTTTTATGAAGTTTTCTTAAAACATTTATTTCTTTACTATTCCATGATTCTTCTATATTTTTTAAGATTAGTTTAGTTCTGGTTTCATTTTTTAATCCAACATTTGGTATATTAGATAAAGGTATTGAAGTTTTTAACATTGCTATAGGAATTTCTGCACCAAAAAATGTGCAACATGGTAAAATTGTACCATCATATCTAATTGTTAAATGAAGAAATGGTTGATTACATTTAAATTTTTTTCTAACATATTCTGCTTTTTCATATCCTAAAATGTTTATATAACTTTGAATTCCTATACTTTCTACTTTAGTTTCCCAATATTTTACAAAATCTTCTAATTCGTGTTCATTATCATCGGTTTTGACAAAATTAACTCTTATAGTTGGTAAAGTAACATCCATTCCCCTTTTTATTTCAATAAATTTTTCTATATTTTTTTTAATTTGATTAAAGTTACCACCTTTTCTAATTTTATCATAAGTATCTTTTGTATAAGCATCTATTGATATTTGAATACGACTTAGTCCCGCTTCAATTAATTCTCTTGATATTTTTTCTGTAAGTAATGAGCCATTAGTACTAAAATATATGTCTAAAATTCCTGCATCTTTTGCATATTTGATAAATTTATTTATATCTTTTCTCATAAGAGGTTCATTAAGATAATTAAGTCTTATAGCCTTTAAACCTTTTGGGATAGAATAATCGATTATTTCTTTATAAACACTAAAAGGAAACCATGTATCTTTATCTTTTATTTTAGATTCAATATTCCAGGTACATGTTATGCAAGAAAAATTACATGAGTAATTTAATTCAAAATCAAGTTGTGGAGGAAATTCTGGTATAATTTCTAAATTTGATGCTTTATCCCATATTTTTCTATATTCATCAAAATCTTTTTTATTTATATCATTTCTAAGATTATTAATAAATTTTTCTTTATTATAAACTTCAGTAAATTCTTCAGCCGGAGTTTTTTCTTCATCATTTATATGATCTAATATTTCTGACAAATCATTAAACATTTGTATTCCTTCTTTATTATCTTGCTCAGCTATTTTTATTTTAGGCCAATATAATTCAGGTAACAATACATACATAGCAAAAGTTTTTTCTAATCCATAAATTTCTTCTTTACTTAATGACGGCATATTTAAAATACTTTCTTTTTGATAAGAAAAAGGTATATCAAAATCTTTAGAAATATAATTTTTTTCAATACATATTTCTCTTAATTTAGTACCAGCAAAAGGAATAAATGTAAAAACGTTTAAAGTATGATTTCCTTTTAAAATTTTTGATATTTTTCTATTTAGATCTATTGTTTCAAAAATATTTTCTCTGGTTTCATCTGGCAAACCTACCATATTATTAAGAGTAACAGTAATATTATATTTAGCTAAAATTTTAGAAGATTCTAATATTTTTTTATTAGAGATATGTTTATCTAATAATTGTTTTCTTATTTTTTCTGAACCATGTTCTAAACCCACAGAAACAGCTTGACATCCCATTTCAGCTAATAATCTAGTTTTTTCTTCAGAAAACATATCTAATCTGTTTTGACTCCAAAATGGTAAATTAATTTCTTTTTTATATCTTTCGGCAAATTCTTTAAATTTTGCTAGAGGTAGTGCTAATAATGTTTCTGAACTTATCCATAAAAAATTAATATCATATTTATTAATAAGATCTTTTATTTCTTCAAATATTTTATCGAGATTTTTAATTCTATAATAAGTGCCACAATTATCTTTTTTAAATTCTTCTTTAAGAGCGGGTGCTGCACAATAGGTACAAGAAAATGGACATCCTCTATCTAGATCAATTTGAGCCATTCTAACAACAGTACCCATAAATGGTCTATAAAATCTATCATATTCATAGATAGAAAAATCAGGTATTGGTAATTCATTTAAATTAGCTCTTTTACGTTTCGGATTTTTTATTATATTTCCGTCTTTATCTTTAAAACAAAGATTTTGAATTTTTGTACAATCTTCATTATTCATAAGTTTATTACATAATTCAACTAAAGCACCTTCTCCCTCACCTATACAAACATAATCAACTAAATTTGAATTTAATATTTTTTCATAATTAAATGTTGAACCAACTCCACCAGTTATAATTGGAATTTTTTTATGTTTAATTTTTTCAATAAAAGAAAATGCATATTTAATTGTACTATCTATAACATTAAATCCAATAAGATTTGGTTTATATTCTTCAACTATGTGAATAAAATCTTCATATATATCTACATTTTTAGCTTTTACATAATTATTTATATCTGCTTTCATTACTTGTCCAAATTTTGATCTTACATCATCTTGTGTTTCATCTGTCGTATTTTTATACATTGTACAATCAAATAACTTAACATCAAAATTATCTTGTTTTAGGCAGGCAGATAATATAGCCATATTACTTGGTGCCACACCTACTAAATATTCATTCGGATAAAATAATAATATTTTGAAATTTTTTCCCATTATAATATTATATCTTTAATTCCTATATTTCTTTCTATTTCTATTGCTGTAGCAACTTTTATATCATCATTTGGTTTTTTATCATTAATTATAATACGTTCTCCTCTAGTAAGACCCATTATCAGCTGATCATAGAATATTCCTAATTTAGTTAATTGTTTTTCAGTGTATTTTCTCATAGATTCTTTTCTTCCTGTAGTCAAAATAATTTTATATCCAAGAGCTTCCCATTCATTTAATTTTTCTATTGCGCCAGGTAAAAGAATTGGTAATTGAAGAAGTTGTGTTGTTAAATTACCTTGATGTTTTAATAAACAACCATCTATATCTAAAAAAATAGTTTTTTTATATTCATTCATATTTCAAAGGGATATTTTTGTCCAGAATACATTTCAAATTGTTTTGATGCTTGCCACATTGATAATTTTTTACCCCAATTAGTAGTTGTCACACAATCAATAAAATAATTAGTAAATAAAAGATCTTTTTCTATATTTTCAACAGGCGTACAATTATAAACAATACTATTATCTATAATTAATCTATCATTCCAATTACTTCTTGATATAATTATTACATCAAGATTTATTTTTTTAGCTGCATATTGAATTGCTTTAGAATAACCACCATTTCCTAAAACATATAATTTATTAAAACCACTTTTAATTGCAGTTTTTAAAGCTAAATCAGCAGCATAAATGTCTGTATTATAAGCTTTATATATTGGATAATTTTCATCAATTTTTATAATTGTATTTGCTGCACCAATAATAAGACATTCTTCACTTACATAATCAACGTAATTTAATACATCTATTTTATATGGCATACTTACTGCAAAAGCAGCAAAATTTAAAGTTCTTGCAGCTTCAACAGCTTCTTTAATAGAAGAAACTGAAAATGATTTATAAATTGCATTTATTTTACAATATTGAAATGCTTCATTAAATAATTTACATCCTAAATTCCCAGCTTTAACTGAAAAAGACCCGTATAATTTTGTATCACTATTTATTTCCATTAAAAATATCATTAAACATTAGTTTCGATTTAAAAAACAAAATTTCATCCATTGGTTCTTCATGTAACGCGCACATATTTAAATAAATAAGTGATGTTATAATTTTTATAATTTTCATATCATAGTTATTATCATTTATCCATTTTTCAAACATGTGTTCTATTTCTTCTGATTCTCTGTAATGTCTATAGTGTATATCATATTCATTTGTATAAAGAATTTCATAAGATTCTCGATATTTCATTTTATCATAAGACATCAAAATACCACCATACATTTTAGCCAAATCGTAATAAAGATCTCCACCATTTATCGATCTTCCGAAAGTATCTCTCCAATCTATAAATTTATATTGATTATTAGGTGTTAAAATAATATTATCAAATTGAAGATCCCCATGAAAGTTCTTAATAGTGTTTTTTGCATACTCATTCCAATTTTTTAAAGTTTTAAGTGCAATATCAAGATAACTATTTATTGATTGAGTTTTTATTTCATTTATAATATGATCTTGTTCAAATGCTGCTCCTTTTTTTGATAAAAATTCATTAAGCCTTTTAATGGTTTTATCTTTATAAAAATAATCATAGTCTAATTCATCACACACTGTTTGTTCTATCCAAACTTTTTCATTTAGCCAATTTAATAAAGGAATAATATGTTCTTTTAAATTAGTATTATATAACGTTTTTCCTTCTATTTTTTGATATGAATATGTATGATCATTATATACATCAATAGTTGGTACTAAATCTCCTAAAATTTTAGATCTTTCTATTTTATTTAAACAAACTAATTTATCTGGAAATGTTTTAATTATTTTATTATTAATACAATATGTATTACTTCCATCAATTTTTACTAATCCAACATTTTTACTTTTTTTATTATACTGTTCTTTATTTCCAACATCATAATATGTAAATTGTTCTCCTTTAATTTTTTTATATGCAAAAGGATTATAAAATGCAGAAACAATTTCTCCTTCTACAGATATATTAGCTTCAAGTTGTTCCCAAAATGTTCTATAATCTAATATTCCAAATGTACCAATACACGCCCATTTATAACTATTATTAGATTTATTCTTAAAAACTTTAATGTTAGCATTTTCATCTATATCTAAAGATGAATAAATTTCTGGAGTATGTGCACATTCCATAGTTTCCATGGGTTGCATACCTATCCAATTATAATCTAATGCTGGAATTTTTTCATGTACAAATCCATCAGATACTGTAAAATAAAATGGACGTTGTAAATATTCTTTACATTTCATCATAGAATATCCAGGACCTGATCCAACACCTATAAATTTATCTATTTCAACATATGTTATTTTTCTATCAATATGAACAATATCACAATATGATTTTACTAAATTAGATTTATAACCAACAGCTATAACTATATCATATTCTTTTGGGACGCTATTGATAATAATCGATATCATTGCAATTCCGTCTATTGGTAATAGACATTTATTTGTGTGTGTAGTTAAATCTTTCATTCTTGAACCAATACCTGCAGCAAGAATACAGAATGCTGGATTTAATTGTTCATCTTTAATTATTCCACTTGGACGATGTACATCATCTTCTACTCTAATAACATCATCTACTTGAGGTGTTGATACTTCTTGAAGTATTATATCAGTTAGTGCTTCTAATCTATGAAGTCTTCCTGGCAAAACAGTAAAAAAATCATTGGTTTTTATTATCTTTGATTGAAGTACCTTATTTTCATCTTCAAGATACATAATAGCCTCTCCGACTATTAAATAATTTGTTTCAAGTTTTTTTTCATGGTATTGAAGACTCGTTCTATAACCTTTATTAATATAAATTCTTTTATAACAATAGAAATCATTTAATTCAAGCCATACTTCTTTACCCCATGGTTTATATTTTATTTTACTATCCATTTATTATATAATTTTATTTTTTCTTTAATTTGGTTTTTTATAATATTATCATCCATATTTATTATTTCTCTTATTGCAGTATTATGGTAGTGACCACAAATTTCTATAAGTTTAGTTTTTTCTTGAGACGGTTTAAAATAAGTTAAATCAACCCATTTTTTCCATTTTTCTCCATTTAAACAAATTTTATAAATTTTCTCAAAAACTGTATTATTATTTATATGATCTAATAATACCATTGTTTCAATAACCCCAAATTCTGGAGCAATATTGATTGCGTTTAATCCATTATCAAATCTTATTTTAATTTCTTCATTTGTAAGATAATCTCCATTATGTTCTTTACTTAAAACTCCAAAATCGTTACACACGTTAATCATATTTTTTAATCTATTAAGATTAAATATACCTGTATTTTTAGTTTCTTCTAGATTTGTTCCTGATTGAATTACTGCATATTTTATTCTATTAAAAAGAGGACCTAAATCTTTTTGTAAATCATTTAAAAATGTATATAAATAAAGAGCATCATATGGTTTTATCGCTTGTTCAGTTCCTATTTCAAAAAAACTATTAGGACTTAACGTATTCACATAAAAAATATGGTTAAGAGTTTCTCTTAAACAATGAGTATAATCATTAATTTCATTTTTAAATGGATCAATATGAATAATATCCATATCTTCTATAGCATCCCAATATAACGATGTCATTGTATCATACATGGACGCTTTACTATTTTTCCCCTGTCCTTGACCTGAATGATCTCTACAAATTAATACTTTATTTGTTTTACTTTTGATATATCTAGTAAAATTATGCGTATTATAGCCAACATATCCTCCATCATAATCTATTTGTCGTCTCGTTGCAACAAAACCAAATCGTTGATTATTTTCTTCTGCAAATTCTATTACAGCATCAATAATGTTTTGTGTCATTGGTCCAATATAAAATTTAATATCTTTCATCTTTCTACATTATAATTTAACTCATTTAATTTAAAAACTTTATGTAAAACTCCATTAAACAATAAATGAAAAACCATTGCTGTTTCAGCTGTAATATAATAATATTCAAATAATTCTGTATCAATTAATTGTTGTACATATAATGTATTTTTTACATTTTGCTGCATATCATAATTTTTATCAAAATCATTAAACATATTGATAAAATCATATTTACGATCCATTCCAAATACCCACAAATTATCATTATAGATATATTTTCTTCTATAATGATAATTACTTACATATATATGTTCTTTACTATATTTAGACAAACTAAAATCCGGCCAATTATAAATTCCAATATCTGGTCGTGTAATTATAGTCCAATCATAATTAATATTAGTTTCTTGTTCATATTCTTTTAGTAAAGTCAATACTTGATTTAAAGAATAAAATCTAGAACAAAGAGAATCATATATTAAATCGTGATTTCCATCTATTTTATATTTTCTTATTGGTATAAATTTTTTAGATTTTTCATATTTAAATTTTTTAAAATTATATGCAGCAGATATTTCAGGTATTAAGTTTGGTTCAACATTATAAATTGGTGGAGACCAGGGTGATGAATCATAAGCTTGTCCTATCATATCTTCTGACCACCATGTATGACAAAAAACATCTACATCATATTTAGATATAATTTCTTTATTAAGAAATTCATATCCTTTTTTCCATACGCGCGGTTGTCCCTGAAGACATAACGCCATTTTCATTTTTTTAATATTTTATAAACACATTCTCTACCATCATATTCACTATCCATAACTGATATTTTATTATATATTGTTTTTTTAAATTGCTTTTTAAGTATATCATCTATATATTTATAAGTCAGTTCAAGAGGATGTCCGGCATCATAATGATCATTAATTTCATTAATTCTATTTTCTGGAAGAAATTTTTCATGAAAAATAAATACTCCGTCATCATCTAACATTTCATCTATTTTTTGAAATATTAGATCAATATCATAACAATGAGGAATAACGTTTAGCATAACAACCAAATGATATTTATATTGAATTATAAATTGTTCAATTGGAATAGGATATAAATTTACTTTTAAATTATTTAAATATCCATTTTTATATTTACATTTAGCGCTATGATTTAAATAATCATTAATTAATGGATCTAATAAATCTATTCTTTCAATATGTTTAAATAATTTAGGTATTATTAATCGTAAATTTGTAAAAGGACCACACCCTAATTCAATCATGTTTATTGGTTTATTTGGTAATGAAAAATTTAATTGTTCATAACCACCAAATATTTGTTCATATTCGCGATTATGATCATCTTCCATTATTTTAACCATTGTAGCTCCCGGTTTATCACACCATGTGGTTTTTTCAAAATGTTGGGCTTCTTTCCATCGTTCTATATCAACAACAGGTCTACCGACATTTTTAATCATGAATTTTTCATCATTATGTTCTTGTAATAGTTTTTCAGCTTCTTCTCCTTCATAACAATTTATGTTCTTATCAACGTATGATTTCATTTTTTAATTGTATTAAATTAGATTTTAAATTAGATTTTGTATTATATCTAAATATTATATTATTTTTAACTTACATTTTTTACCATGCCATTGATTATAATTACTACTATTTTTTCTTTTTGTTTCTGGTAGATTATGTTTTTTAATATTATTTTTATGTTCTTCAGATATTCATGAAAATTTAATTAGTTTTTACTTTTTTTACTCTTTTATTTTTTGTATAAACCACGATTCAAAATTTTCTATATTTTGTAAATGTTTTTTTCTTTGCTCTGGTATAAATATAGGTTCATTATACATTTTAAAAAATTCATTATCATCATTATCAATGAATTTTATATACTCCATTAAATCTTTATTATAAAATTTCATTACATTTATGAAAGCTTTTTCATTCCAATCTTCTTTTATTTTTGGATCTCCCCAGTATAGGGGAATACTTGCGCCCAAGAATGCATCCATTATTTTTTCAGTTGTATATCCTGGATATGAATTATTTTCAAAAGCTATAGAAAATTTATGTTTAATGTTACAAAAAAATGTAAATTTTGCATCTCTCCAATATCCTCCATGCGATATTTTTTGTAATCCTTGATCATTAGTTCTAAATCGCCCATATGAATTAACATACTTATACGCATTTAATTGATCAAAAAATCCATTTCTAAAAAAATTATTACCATTAGAAACTGTAAATGAACAAAATTTATCAAAAGATTCATGATTAATTCTATTGAACAATTTATCTTTTAATTCAGGTCTTAATATTAAATAAACCTGCCATAAAGGCAAATGATAGTTATTATCAGTATGTGGATCAAACGATATTGAATAATTACTTCCAAACTGAGAAGGTCTATAATTTTCTCCAAGAAACAATATTTTTTTACATTTATATTTTGGTGTTTCTTTAAATCCATTATATATTGAATGTATTATTACATCAGGATTATTTGCAGTTACTTCTACATCAAAATGTTTTTGTAGAATAGGTAGAAATATGTTTTCATAATTAAATTCTGGCCATACATCACAAAAATATACTTTTATTTTATTCATTATTTTATTTTTTAAGTTTTTTTATTTTTCCACATTTCCATATCTTCTAATGTGTCTCTTAATAAATTACTATATTTGTGTTCTTTAGATTTAAAATAAAAAATTTTTTTCTTTGTATTTAAATCTTGAGATATATTTTCTGTAACATAATCTTCATAAATTAATCCATTATTTATATATAAATTTCTAATAAAATCATTAACATAAGTTAATCTTCCTGAACCTATAATTTCATTTTCTTTTGCTAATATTGATCGTTCAACTACATATTTAGGATGTACTAAATCTCTATAAAAATAAGTATTTCCTATTTCAATTCTTTTTTTATTAATTATTGAATCAAAAATTTTAGAAAAAAGAAATTCTTTTTTTCGATATACTGAATTAAAATTAAATGGATGTAAAACAATAACTTCTCTATATAGTTGATGTACTTCATATATTTGCTGAATCATCATTTCTTTTGATATACAATATCCCGTATATAGAGAATTGTGATCATAATCGAATTTATCATTTAAATCTATTTCTCCTGTATAATTATTCCATAATTCACTTGATCCATATACAATAATATAATTACAACGGTCTTTAAAAAAATTAATTAAATCAAGAGTAAATTTAACATTCACTTTAAAATATAAAGTAAAATCTTTTATTTCATGAAGTCGTTGTTCTGCAAATGTTATAAATACTCTATCATAAAATTTATTTCTAAATTGATATAAATTAATATTTCTTGAAGATATTCTTTCATATTCTTCCGGAAAATAATATGAAAGTTGACTCGATGAACCTATAATAAGTGAATTCATATTATATCAAATTTAGGACATGGTATGATAAAATGACCACCATTTTTTAAATATTCTTTTTCTCTTTCTATAAATTCATTTATAAAATGCCATGGCAATATAAGTAAATAATCTGGATGAACATTTCTCATAGTTTCTTCAGAGTGGATAGAAATATTTGTTCCAATTGTTTTTAATCCATATTTATATGGGCTTCTTTCTGCCGCACCATCAATTAAATTATCATCTAAATTAAACCATTGTAATAAAGTATTTCCTTTAGTTGATGCGCCATAAACCCAAATACTTTTTCCTTCGCTATGAATTTTATTAATAAAATTATATGTTTCATTTCGTAAACTTAAAATATTTTCCCAAAATTGTATATAATTTTCTTTATTGTTTAATTTTAAGGTTTTTTCATATTCTCTAAGTGATTCAATACGCATTTTTGCTACATCTCTATATGGTGATGATCCAAATGAACTAAGATTGGCAATTTCTTTTTGAATATAAGTTCTAAAACTTCCACCATTAACGTCATTCAATAATACATCAACTATTTTAAATCCTACTTTTTTTAACATATATTCCATTGAATATAAAGAATGATAGAATACATGTTCATGACAAATATTATCGAATGCAAGTTGTTTAATCATTAATGGCATATAACTTTGTTGAATTACAAATAATCCATCATCTTCCATTATATTATAAATTTCTCTAAGAAAAGAAATTGGATCACTTAGATTGTAAAACATTGCAATACATGTTATTATAGAAGCCTTTGTTTTTATAAAATTTTCATAAATTTCTTTTGAAAAGAAATTTTGAATAGATTTATCACATTTAGATATGATTTCTTTTTGAAAACTTTCTCCAACGGGATCAATGCCTACTGTAAAATAATTATTTGTTTGATGTACAAATGATAATAAAGTACCATCATTAGACGCAATATCTAAAAAAACAGGAGAAGTAGTTTTTAATTTAGATAATCGCATACAAGATTTTGCAATATCTTCTAATTCGTTAGTCATGGTTGTATTAGTATTCGAACGATACCAATATTTTTCATATATAGAATGTTTATCCGCATTTTTTTTCAATTGTAAACATTGAGTTTCGGGAGATAACATCATAGTTAAATCCCATTTTTTTAATTCTTTATAATCTCCTTCAGTTTTAATGAAATCTGATATATATAATTCGCCTAATGAAAACAATTCAATAAGTGGTTTATTTGATATTCTACAATTCATATTTTTAATTTTATCTATATTTCAAAAATTGTTGTTGGCTTAACATATGATGTTCTTCAGGATATTTAAAAAATGAAGTAATTTTAATACCTAATTTTTTTAAATACTCCCCTATTAAACACTCAACACTAAATGGTAATCCATTTTTAACTAATATTTTATAAAAAAGAAATATTGATGCATATTTTTTCATAGTTTTTACGTTACCGGCTGAAAGTACATCTGAAATACATGAAAATTTATTACACATATTTGGATTATTATAATCTACATATTCTATATTCATAAGATTTGTTGTTAATAATTCGTTATCTTCAATAACAATATTAGTAATAGGTTTAACAAATATATTATCTGTTCTACTTAATATAATATAATCATATGTATTTTCATCTATGATATTAATTACATTATACATAGAATAAAATATATTATGAATAGAAAAAGACCAATAACGAAATATTGGAGTATTAAGTTCTCTAGATGACATCCATGATTTAGTAGTTTCAAGAATATCATAATCATCTTGCATGATAATTTTAGGTTTATATAAAATATTAAATTCATTTAAAACCGATGGACCTACTTTAAATGAGAAAGTTTTTTGATTATTAAATTTAATTCCTTCTGTTTCTTCTCTGTAAGTATGAACAAAAATATCTTTTATATTTAATGGTTCAATTATATTTTTTTTCCAATATGGATAACATTCATCAATATTTCTTAGTTGACCATAAAAAACTAGAGCAATTTTTTTCATATACTATCTTTTTTTATAATATCTTCAAATTCTTTATATGAAATTATTTGTAATAATTCGTTTTTATTTTTATCGAAATCATCCCATGAAAGATTTTCAATTTCTACGTTAGTGCGAATATTTGTAAGAATTTTTCTCTTAGTTAAAATACCACAGCCCATATTTTCATTAATAACGAAACAACTCCAATTTATTAATTCATTTTTTAAACGAATAAATGCTTTGTAAACCGTTCCATTCCAAATATAATCTTGTGCATCAACTAGATATGCATAATAATCTCTTGTATGAAATTCATCAAGAGGTATACAATCATGTATAATAATATATCCATTATTATTAAGCTGCGTAATAGAATTACATATATCTTTATAACATTGATCAGTTGTTCGTAGACCTTTTACAAAAATAACATCATATTTATCATTTATAAAATCTTTGTCATTAAAAAAAGCATCACTTAATATACATGGAGACGGAATCATATAGTATTCATTCTGTATTCCTTGTTTAATTGAAACATCTATATTATTAAAATTATCTTGTAAATAATCTACTCCAATTTCTAAATAAGATTGAAATTTATATCTATCAATAATAAAATTTATTATATCTGTATGAGTTTTCATTTAAGATATTCTTTTATTGTTTTGCATATGTATCTTATTTCTTTTTTTGTTAATTCTGGAAAAGAAGGAAGAATAAATGCTGTTTCAAATAATTTTTTAGAAATTTTAAATTCTTTAAAATAAGAAAAATGAGAATGATAATTTATAGGTGGAAACATTGGTCTTGTTTCTATATTACTAGTGTAAAGAAAATATTTTAAAGCATCTGTTTTTTCTTTATTAAAATTTTTCATTCTTATTCCGAACATCCAATTTGAATGTTTACAATATTCTGATACGTGTTGAAATTCAATTTCTTCAACATTTTGTAGTTCTTCTTTATATAGATTAAAAACATTATTTTTTAATTCAAGGATTTCATCTAATATTTCAAGTTGCCCATATAAAAGAGCAGCCTCAATATTAGTCATTCTATAATTATATCCTAAACCAGAAAAAATAAAATTTCTTGAAGTAACTCCTTGCGATTTTATTCTTTTAATTTCATTAGCAATTTCTTCATCATTTGTGCAAAATGCGCCACCTTCTCCTGTAGTAACTGTTTTACCTCCAAAAAAAGATATTGATGAAGCTAAACACTGTGATCCGGCTTTATAAGATCCATAACTACCAAAAAAACCTTCGCAATTATCTTCAACAATAACCATATTAGGACAGTGAAATTTTACATAGGGTATATTTATAATGTTTCCCATATTATGCACTGCTAAAAATGCTGCATCCGGATTTGCTTCGTGCGTTTTCTTTAAACAATCATAATCAATATTCCAAGTATGAATATCTGCTTCTACAGGAATCAACTCATAAATAGGATTTGTAATAAACATGTTCCATGCTGCTATAAAAACGTTTGATGGAACAATAAGTTTTTTAATTTCAGGATATTTAAATTCAAGTGCTTTTGCAACTAAATGTACGGCAGATGTTCCATGATCTGATGTTAATACATATTTACATTGAGAAATTTCACTTAATTTCTCTTCAACCATTTGTACATATTTTCCATAACAGGAAATCCATGTTGAATCTAAAGCTTCATGAGCATATTTAAGAACTCTTTTTGGTAAATATGGTTTATATGATGGTATCATAAATTTTTACATTTTTTATCATGAAAATTTTCTAATATATGTTTATTTAATAAGTTTTATGTGGTTTTTGTAAATATTTTTCTAAATCTTCTCCATATAATCCGGATTTAATCATTTCTATTAATTTTTGATCTATTTCATGAACTAATTGACTTCTTTGATAATTAAGATCTGTAGTTTTTTTGAGCATTTCCCACATTTCTTTTGCGCCTTTTTCTGTTTCAAAATATTTTTTCTTATATTCATCAAAAGACATTCTTCTTATTTTATATAAAATTTCTTGACTATTCCATAATTTTAAATCAACCGTTGTTAATTTATCTATAAGGGATCCTATTGTGTCTGCCATATCATAGTGTTTTAAATCCTACTAATGTATCATTATCAAATTCTGATAATTCATATCCTAATTTATTATAAAGAGAAATAGCCTTATAGTTTTTCTTATAAACTCTTAATCTTATTTTTTTAGTTCCTTTATTTATAGAAATTTGATGTAAATGTTCCATTATTATATTTGACAAATTTTGTCCTCGATAATTAATATCAACCATAATTCCTAAACTTGGAATATCATATCCTTCACTCCATCCTCTGAGTAATCCATATCCAACAATATTATTTTCGTCCATTAAAAACATAAAATAATCATTTGGTTTAGATGTTATTTCTTTTAATAATGCTTCATAAGTATACTGATGTGGACTAAAAAAATCATATGATTCTTTATTATCCATAAAAAATTTTTCAATAGAAAGTTTTAAATACTCTATATTAGATAACTGAATAAATTTCATTTTTTAATATAAAAATCGTTTACTTTTAGTCTTCTTTCTTTTTTATATCCATACAAACTTAAATATATTTCTATATCTGGATCATTATAATTATCTTCAATTATAAATAATTTAGGATTCCATTTTTCAATAGAAAATCCCTTAAGAACATCTAATTCTGTTCCTTCTGTATCAATACTTATAAAATCAATTGTGTCATATTTATAAAAATGTTCTATACAATAATCCAGTGTTATAACCTTAACAGTTATTGGTATTACTGTCATATTATATCCTAAATTTTTATGTTGATTAAATAATCTATCATCTATTTTTAAAGAACTAATAGCATCTTGATGAATATAAGAATCTTGAATATCTACAATATTAAAGATTAGATTATCATTAACATTTGATATAGCATAATTAATACTATGTAATCTATTATTACTTAATTGTTGAAAATAATATGGATTTGGTTCAATACATAAACTATACCATCCATTTTTCTCAAAATATTTAGTATTACTATTACCTATACCATCCATTGCGCCAATTTCTATACAACCACCAATATAGTCTTTTTCAAAATATTCTTCAATTATTTTATCTTCTCCAGATTGACTATAATAATTCATCATTTTTTAATATAAAAATCGTTTACTTCTAATCTTTTATCTTTTTTATAACCAAATGAATTTAAATATATTTCTATATCTGAATCATTAAAATTATTTTCTACTATTAATAATTTAGGATTCCATTTTTCAATAGAAAATCCCTTAAGAACATCTAATTCTGTTCCTTCTGTATCAATACTTATAAAATCAATTGTGTCATATTTATAAAAATGTTCTATACAATAATCTAAAGTTATAGAATGCACCAATATTGGTTTTATCGTAATGTGCCAATCATATTTTATAAATAATTTTAATAATCTATGATCTATTTTTAATGAACTTCCAGCATCTTCATAATTATTTCCAAGACTTACAACACTAAATTTTAAATCACCTATAATATCGGATATTGCATAATTTATAGTGTGTAATCTATTTTTTTCTAATTCGTTATAATATCTAGGATTAGGTTCAACACATAAACAATACCAACCTTTTTCTTCAAAACGTTTAGTATTATTTATTGTTATACCGTTACTTGCTCCAATATCTATACAACCACCAATATAGTCTTTTTCAAAATATTCTTCAATTATTTTATCTTCACCAAATTGACCATAATAATTATTATTTAGTATATGAATATATTCATCATAAGAAACTAATTGAAGTGTTTTTTTTCTATTTTCATTAAAATCTTTCCAACAAAAATTATCAATATTAAATGGTATTGGGTTATTTGGTAATAATTTTCGTTGTGTTAAAATTCCACAACCACCACATTCTTCATCAACTGTAAAACATGTCCAATCTTTTAATTCATTTTTTAAACGTACATATGCACGATAAACAGTTCCATTCCATCGACCTTTAAAGTTTCCATTAAAAAAATCCTGATAAGACATTGTATCTTTTTCCTCCAATGGATTGCAATCGTGTATCACAATAAATCCATTCTTGTTGAGATGTTCTATTGAATTTTTAATATCTCTATAGCACTGATTTTCTTCATGTAGTGCATCAATAAAAATAACATCATATTTTTGATTACCAGCATAATTTTCGAAAAAATAATCGCTACTCATGTGGTGTGTGTACCAGTCATCAGCTCCTACAAGATTATCAACCGAATGTTTTATTTTTGCATTAATTTTATCAAAATTATCTTCTGGATAATATACACCTATTTCAAGATAAGATTCAAATTTGAATTTATTAAAAATAAAATTTATTATATCTGTTCTACTGCCTTCCATAATTTAAATATCATCTATTATTTTCCAATTTAGTCTCATTGCTGCTTGTTCTACTGGATTGGGTCTAGTATATTTATGATAAACCAGGTTATCATGTTTTATATTCATTAAATCTATAAAGGATCTTAATCCAGTATTAATAATATGCACTTCTTTAGCTTTTTCTATTGTATATAATATATCTAATATACTTATTTCTGGATATTTTGGTAATTCAATTATTCTATAATTATTACTAATATATTTTCTATTTATACAAATACCATTATTTCTTGCTGGATCTTCGTGTAAAAAAATAAACTGTTGATTTTCTTTTAGTTGAAAAATATCATAATAAATTTCTTTTTCTTTCATTAAATTTCTTTCAAAATAAAAATTATCCCATTTTAAATAAAATGGGATATTGGCGAGTTGATACCAAAATCTGTCTCCTATCATATTTTCTCCTAAAGTGTATGGTAATCGTGGATTTTCAAACCAAGGTCTAACTTGTTCATACCATACATTACTACTAATAATTTTATCATATTCGCCATCAAGAAAACGTTCTGTTGTTAAAGTTATATTTGGAATACTTGAAAATAATCGTCTAATATTATTATTATGAGAAGAGCTTACTAAAATACCTTGGCTATTATCATCAACTGTTAATATTATGTTATCATATTGTTTTGAAAATTCTTTAATAATTCCAAAAGTTACAATATGATCTCCAAATTGAGTGTGTGTATATATTTTCATCTTATAAAGTCTATTTATCTATAATTTTCCAATTTAAGTGTAAACCCGGTTGTTCAAATATCCAAGGTCTTACATATTTATGATAATTTATATTATTATGATTTATATTCATTAAATCTATAAAAGTTAATGTACTAGTATTATATGTGTGCACTTCTTTTGCTTTTTCAACAGTATATAAAATATCTAATATATTTATATCTAATAATTTATCAAATTCTATTAATTTGATATTTGGATTAATATATTCTCTTTTAATATAATATTTTCTCGCTGGATCTTCATGTAAAAAAATAAATTCTTCATTATCTTTTAATCCTAATACATCATAAAAAACTTCTTTTTCTTTTATTAAATTTCTTTCAAAATAAAAATTGTCCCATTTAAAATTAAAGGGTAAACATGCGTTAAAATACCATTGTCTATCAAATATCCAAGATTCATCAAACCAATCTGGTGGAGGTAATGATGTATCTTTGATCCAACCACCTACCTTTTCAAACCAATATGGCGTACCTGCAATAGAATGATGCGCGCAATGTGTTTCTTCAACATATGGTTCCGGCATTAATTCTACATTTTTAAGAGTAGAATATAATCTTTTAGCACTATTGAATGTACGTATATCATAAACACCCGAAAATGTTCTATCTGAATAACATTCAATTTTCTCATAAATTTTAGCAAACTCTTTGATAATACCATAACAAATACAATGATCGCCGAATCCATGATATGTGAATATTCTAAATGCTTCCATGTTATTCTATTAAACAATTTGTATATCCTTCTCCATATACTTCTTCCATTATTTTAATTAGTTGATTTTGTTGTTTTTTTGTTAAATTTGTATTACATAAATAAAGATCTATTTTACATAACAGATTTTCTGATAAATCTAAATATAACTGTGAAGGTTCTATGATCTGAGTATTATTTATTTTTTCCATAATTAATTTATTTTAGTTTACAAAATCAAAATCTTCAATAACTTCTGGAAGCGCTCCATCAAATATTTCACAACGATTCCATTTCCACGGCCATATAGGATGTAAATTTTTAGATTCTATTGTCCATGGTAACCAAATATTTTTATACCATGTATCAACATCAAAATCATTATTATGACTCCATGTTTTTATTTTTTTAAATACTTCTTCATCTGTTAACACATAAGATCCATGATAACAAATTATTCCTGGAAGAGTCATTCTATTAACAGTTGTAGTATTTCTAATATAATCATATTTGTTTACTCTATTTAAATTAACAATTGTTTGATTAGTGCCGCCAATTATACCAGTATCTGGATCTATTAAAATATATTTAAATGATTTCCAGAATGCATAAAGATTTATATCAAAAACATCAATATTTGTGTTATTTTCAACTATGTTTCTTAATTTATTAAAATCATTATGAAAATAAAATTCATCTGCATCATGAACCATTAGAAAATCAAATTTATCTTTTTTAGCACGTTGAAGACATGCATTTCTTTGTTCTGTATCATTCAACCAATCTCCTTCAATAATGGTTATTTTATCCATATATAAAGATTGTTTGATAATATTTAAATCAAATGAATTTGTATAAATTTCTCTTGCTTGAGGGTTATATCCCCACGGTAGTTGACTATGCATTATGTATATCTGATCAACGTGAGAATAAGCATTTTCAAGGTTACGCATGATCCATTTTTCTTGATCAAACGTCATCACATATGTTGCAAATGTCATTAAGTTTATTTTTAAAGAGTATTTTCTTTAGGAATTACAATCCACATAATTATATAAGCAAAAATAAAAGGAAATATAGTAAATAATGTCCCAAATATAAAAATAAGTCTCCAAGCTATTGGATCAACTCCAAAAAATTTACCGAGGCCACTGCAAACTCCTCCGATCCATTTGTCGGTTAAGTTTCTTTTGAGTAATGTAATCATTTTTATTTTATTTATTTATAATTTTATTTATGTTTTTTATAGTTTCTGTATCATCAATTTTTTCATATGTTAATTTAAATATATTCGGTTTACATGGATAAATTTCGCCCATTATTCCACAAATAATATAATCATTATAATCTGCATTCATAGGTCCTTCATCTGTTTTAATTGCTATCCAATTATTAGCAAACACAATATGACCTTTATTATAATGATTTATTATCCAATCTGGCAAGTTATCCCAAGATTTTTCAGCCCAATTTAAGATATCTGATACTTTTTCAACTTCAACTACTATTGGGTTTTTCCTAAATTTCATAATTCTAAATTTTAAATTAAAAAATTATAAATAATCGTCTTCAGAAATTCCTAAAAGAAACACACTCTTGTTTTTTTGATAATTTTTATTTTCTCCTCTAATATTCGATGTAAGTGTTTTTGAAGGAACTACTAAAGGCGGAGAAGCTATATAAAAATTGTAATTCAATTGAGTCATCATAGTCCAAGACCCTCTATCCGCGATCATTGGTGTTTCATCTTGAAGTTTAATATATCCTTCCATAGCTCTTCTGTTTAAACCATATGCTAAAAATGACCAACTCATGAAGCCTTTCGTCCATCTCGGTTTTACTCTAATATTTTGTGCTTCAAGAGCATACATAAAAGAATATAATAAAATTCCATCAGTTCCTTCTGGAATTGTATCAAGATATTTGGGTAATAATTCAGTAAAATCTTTATGAAATGCACAATCATCTTCAAATACAAAAATACTTTCAGCTCCATTAAGCAAAGCAGATTTAATAACATGATAATGACTTAAAAAACACCCAAACTCATTTGGATATTCTGGATTAAATCTTACATAATTTTGATTTCTTTTATTGTGTATTTCTGCATAAGGTTTTATAAAATGGTGTGAGTAATTTTGAATAACTGGTCTATAAAAATCAACATCTAAGTCATTTCTTATAAATTGAGCTAACATATATTTATACTTATCTTCTCTTTCTTGAAGACAAATGCAAATTCTTTTATCGTATCTTTCGTTAATTAAACTCATAATCTTACTCTATCATTAGTATAACCTTCACAAACTATTTCTTCTAACCATTCTTTATATCCTCTATTATAATTGATAGCTTTTAATTTATAATCATAGAATGTAGCATCACATCCTGTATTTCTTTTATAATACCAACGAGCTTTATTTCCTAAAAACCAAGCTTTTGCTTCTAACCATATACCATAATCTCTATTTGGCCATCCTTTATACCCTTCTACATCCCAACCCGTTGTTGGAGGTAATCCTGTAGAGAATTTATATTTAATTCTTAAATCTAGCGGTGTCATAAGTCTTTTTTTGTTTTATAAACAAATTTAGAATAATTGTGTTCAGGATTGAATCCTATATCAGTTAATGCATACTGTAAATTTAAAATTGAAGCACCTGTATTATTAATCACAAAGCTAGAAGTTCCTTTTTCAGAAAAAATAAAATGTAACCCTGGTTCATTAGTATTATTTTTTCTACCGACTATTATAGTATTATCATTCCACTTCATCATAGGATCAATGTATACAACCATATTAACAATTTTTCCTATACTATAAATTCTAAAACTTTCTTTTATTTCGCTTTTTGCTAAATAAACAAAATTCCAATTTTTTTGTAAAATATTTGCTGTTCTAAGATTACAAATAATAAAATCTGCGGGTCCTCTTCTTGTTCTATGAGCTATTTTATTAGATTCTTGTATTATTTTATAATGTAATGCCTGAGAATTTTTTATTTTAAATGTTTTAATGTATGGTTTATTAAATAACCTATAGAAAAATATAAAAACTTTATCAATAAATGTATTATTTTTATTTTTACTTGCCAAACCAACTATTGCTTTTAAAAATTGTTCTTGTATGCCTTTACTCATTTCTTTAATACTTTGATTAACAATTGCCGCTTTTACATCAATATTATAATCTTTAAGTTTACTAATTTGGTCTTGTGTAACATATGCAGAAACTTGTGAATTTCCTAATTCTATTTTCTTTGAATATGGAACGAATTCAATGTATTGGAAACCATCAGATTTTTGTTTCAATATCATTTCATGATATTTTAATTCTGTTTTTTCTGTATTAATTATTACTACGGGAACAAACTTATCTATTTCAGATTTTTCAATAATTAAGTCATTCATTATTGAAGATTCGATAATTTCTTCTAAATTTTGCTTTGGCATTAAAATAATTTTTTAGTATTTATACCACGTTTATTAGTATCTAATGTTTCAACAAGTTCTTTTTTCTTATCTTTTAAATAAGAGATTTCCATATTTTTAAATGCAGTAACGCCTAAATAAGGAATTTTATTTTCTTCTTCAAGTTTTTTAATTTTATCAGCAAAACTTATATTACCAAACTTTTTACATATTTCATATACAGAAAGAAGATTAAAATTTTTTCCTACGCTTTTAATTGTTTCTATAGCTGCAGGAATAACTTTATCTGCATTAAATGCTTGTATCATATTGTAAGATGATTCAAGATATTTATTCATTTCTTCTTTATTATCACTTAATTTTATGAGAAAATCTACAACATCATCATAATTATCTTGTTCACCGACATATATTGCAGAGTACGGAACATCTATAAATTTTCTTCCATCTAGTAAATGATTATTTTCTCCAAAATGCTTATCTAATATAGGAATAGTGCCTACACCTATTATTTCTAATTGTGTATATTCCATTCTATCTCCATAATTTTGAGGAGTCTTTGGTAAACTCCAAAATGCTGGTGAGAAGGTCACAGAAGCTATAGCGTCCATTCCCTCGTTTCTGATATATGGTCCATATATCTTTACTGGGCCTGTCCCTGAACCTTCACCCTTATCATTATAATAAGTGATATCTTCAGCCATAGGCTTTAAGAAACCAAAAAATGCAGCAGAACTTTTTTCGATACCGAGTATTTTGCATTCCCAGGTTGGATCTACTTCTAAAAGTCGTTTTATTATTTGAATTGTTCTTGGAGTATTTTTTGAAGGAGCAGCTCTACTAATTGCAATCATTCCTTTTTTCTTATTATTAAGATACTTTTGTCTATACGTATCTAATTCTTCAAAATTCATCCAAATGTCGTACTTTTGAATTCTTTCTTTTTTCTTTTGAATTCCTAATTCATTTAAGAATGAAGAAAAATCACTATTAACAGAAAAATGAAATACGGTGTCAGCATTATAAACCATCGGAACAAGATACAAATAATCTATTTCTGCAATTCTAATATCATGAATGTATACAGCTTTTAATGGTTTGTTTATTTTCTCATAAAATTCATAATAAAAATCTTTAACATATTTTGGATCATCAAGTCCAGGATAATTAAACCACATTGTAATATCATAGTTTTCATCAATTTTTTTAGCTACTTCATTAAGATCATTTCCTTTTTTAGAATATGTAAAGTATTCAATGTTTTTTAATCCATGAACCCCACCTCTTGCATAAGTTCTATTTTTAAAAATAAAAGGAGTCACGATAGCTCCTGTTTTTTCTGCCCAAAGTTGAAGCTCTGCTACTGTTCTAGTAACTCCACAACCTTCTTCTCCTTGTCCGTAAATGACAGCAATTTTTAAATTTTTATAATTCATAGTTTTTATATTAAATCCATTATTTTATTACATTCTATAATAGCACCTTCTAATTGATGTATTTCTTTTAACATTAATGCACCTTCACTTCCTTGCATGCTTATTTGATCCAAATTATTATATTCTATTTTTTTATTAAATAACAAATGATTAAGATGTCTATCTTCATCAGCTATTCTTTTTTCATTGTGTATTCAATTAACTTTATCATTTTTTTCTATGATCTTTTTTATTTTCTTCATTATATATCTTTTCTCTTAATTGAGAACTTCCAAAATCATGTTTTCTTTTATTATATATGATCGGACATAAATCCCATCCAGTGTGCTTAGTGCCTTTGTATTCTTCACCAACAAATCTAACATCTGGTTCAATCATTTTTACCATGTCTACGATATTTTCTTCTGTATCAAACGGAATTATCATATCTACATATTTAACGGCCTGTAATTGTATATACCTTTCGTATATACTTTGAATAGGTTTGTTCTTTGTATCGGGTCTTGAAATTGTAGGATCAGAAAGTAAACCTACAACTAAAAAATCACATTGACCTTTTGCTTCTGATAACATAGCAATATGTCCAGCATGCATTAAGTCGAAGGTACTACAGGTAAATCCTATTTTCTTTCCTTCTTTTTTGAGTTTTTCTATTGTTTCAAACATCGTATCGAATTTTACTTATATCAGTTTTACGATAACTCGCAAAGTTTCTTTCATCATACATTATCATAACAGCGTTAAGCCATTTTGTAATATTTTCATTAAAAAATAATATTTCAGAAGTTTTATTTACATAATTTATTTTTAATCTTTCTTTTGCAACATTATATCTTATTGATTTAATTTTATGATAATTTAAAAAATCCGTATGATTTATAGTTTTAACAGCTTTTTTAACCGCGAAAGACCAAGCTTTTCTATTTCTAAGATATTCTTTATCTTTTACGGCTTTAATTTCTTCTTCAGATCTTGGTGATAAATGCTTGATCATTAAAGTATATTTTGGGGTATAAATGTTGTTTGAGCTACTTTATAACCTACAGTAAACATATTTGTTAATGCTTCTATTAAATCTTTATTATGATTTCTTTCATTAACAGACATACAAGGAATTCCTATTGATTCTAGCACATCTTGCGCAAGTGCTTCACAGACATGTTCATTACTCAATCCTGGATATAGATTTTTTAAGTAAATAAATCTTTGTAATATGTCTGTAGAACAATTATTTTTTATTGTTTTCATTTAATTCGTTTAATAATTGTCTTATTATTTTAATGTATTGTTCTTTTTGATCTGGATTTTTCTGATACTTTATAACTCTAATCCATTGAGTAATTTCAAGTAATTTAAGATGATACTCACTTACGCTATGACCATTATTTTTTACCCAACTATTTAAAAATACTTCATACTCAAACATTCTATTGTATTTTCTATATGAATGTAATAACTTAGAAATATCAAGTAAATAAGAAGACCAGTTTTTTTCATTCCAAATAGGATCTATTAAATACATACCTTTATCAGTTTGTATAATATTTTCTATTGAAAAATCTCCATGACAAAAAGTACTATGCTGATTAAAATATTCTTCATGTTCTTTCAATAAAAGAATTATATCATAAAAATCCATATTAACATCACAATGATCTCTTATTCTATTAACATAAACGCTAAATGGAACATAGGTTCTATACATTGAAAAAATGTTTAATACATGATTAACATCTTCAAATTTAAATCTTTGACCATTATCTTGTAAAAATTCCAATGCAATAGTATTTCCAATAACATTATGAACTATTGGCACATTGATTAATGGAGCTGCCATGTTATACCATTTTGCAGCATCTAAAGAATCTCCATGAGTTTTGTAAACTCTTTCACCTCTTTTTTCAACAATTGCGCCTGACCAGCCTGTTTGTAAATCTCTAATATCAAGTTCTACAAATTGTTCTGGAGTTAAAGATTTATCATCTATATAATATGCTGCAAGATATTTTTCAAATGAAAGTTCATGATATTTAACTTCATGTTTGGCTAGCCAAGCTTCCATTTTAGTACGATATTTTATAGCCGCTGCTTCAAAATCACCATTACACGATACTTGACCACGAGCAGTAGATAAAATAACTGTCCAGCCTTCATGATATAATTTATTGATTTTATTTATTACAGGTATGTTGGGAGTTGCATTTTCCCAGTCATGAGTTGTAGATACTGAAATAGTATCATCAACATCACAAATGATTGTCTTCCAATAGTTTTGTAAGTATTTGTTCTTCTTCATGTGTACGTTTTTCTATTATATCTATGAACTCCTGAAAAGTTTTAATCCTCTTCATTATTTTGTGATAAATATGCTTCAAGAGCTTCTCTTGGGCTGTTCTTCCATAATTCTTTAGAAATAGTAAAAGCACCTTCCCAATCTGCAGGGCCATCAACTATAACATTTTGATAACCATCGGAAGTAACGCACCAATGACCATCATCGTCATAAAGTAAACTTGGTGCATCTCCAAGTCTTGATAATTGTTCCATAATGAATTCAAATGGAAGAAATAATTGATATTTCTGTAACCAATTAGCTATTTCTATAGCTAAGTTGTCTATTTGTTCTATTTCTTCTGGAGTTGCTGTTTTGTTATTTTCTTTTTCTATAAGACTATAACGAAATTTATCCATAACGGATATCTCTTCTTGAAAAGTATTTTCCATATGTTTTTGAGTATTATATGAAAACAGAGTATTAAGGTTTTGTTAAAAAGAAAAGGGCCTTTTGAGCCCTTTATAAATCATAAAATTGATCGATTACATTAGCGTATATTTTGTAAATGTTTTTCTAACATTATGAACACTTTTTCAGGATTTGTTACTTTATATTTATTTATCCAATCAATAGTAGAATTAAATATAGATATAGCATCTTTTTCTTTTTCGTTTATTCTAAGAACTTGATCACGAATTTTTGGATTTTTTCCTATTACTATTTGCGGTAAATAAATACAATAATTTTCATAACTCTTATCATAATATACTATTACGCGAATTCCCCTAACAGTTTTTTCTTCTTTATATGTGGGTTTATCCTCCTGTGGTGCGTCTTTCCCAGATAAAGCTTTTTTTTCTTTATAAACTTGTTGAAGTTGCTTTGCTTTTTCCCAATCTTCTTTATCAATAGCAGTATGTATAAGTTCACGAAGTTGATCTACATTTTTCTTTTTCAGATCTAGGTTGAAGATGTTTTATAGCTTCATTGACTAATTTGGCTCTCATGTTTTATTTTATATATCTGTCTTTTTATCTCTTAAGATATAATTTCCTTTATCATTTTTGATAAGATATTTTGTTAAGTGTCCCCACCTGGTAAATGCTCCTGACCAATAACCTCTATTAGGATTTCCTCCAACTCTATATTTCCAATTTCCTGTTCCATACGTTATAGTTTTTGTTGGTACAGTATTTGCATCATAACTTCCTTTACCATATGAATATTCATAAGCAAATCTTATAATGTCAGTATAACGCCTGCCCTTTGAACCAGCTTCGAAAATAAATTGAAGAATATCATCTGTCTTTTTTCCTCTTGATGTTAGTCTGTTTTTCATGTTTTTCGTAGTTTAAGTTTATAATTACAGTACAAATATAATAAAAAACCCGAAACTAAAAAATTTCGGGTTACTTATTTTCTAACATTTTGAATATTCACATAAGTCACAATGAACACATCCTTCTTCTCTAATTAAATGACCATTTTCACATTGTGGACACTTTTCATTTAAATTTTCAACTTCTATATATTTTGATAATATACGTCTACACACAGAACTAAATGATGTAATATTATCATCTACTTTTTTAGCTACATTACAAATATGATCTATAGGAGCGCCATGTCTTAGTAACATACTTAAAAATATTGTATGCGCTCTTTGTTCTACTGCTTCTGCTGCTAATTGAATATTATCAATTTCAAATTCACCATTGATAAATTTATAATGTCCACTTTTAACTTTTATAGTTTTTCCATGCGTATTTTTATCCATAGGGGGATTTTCAAAAGCAAATATCTCATAGGGCTTTGTAGTATCTTTCCAAAGCCCTACAATTACTGCATATTTTACTCCATTTGCTGTAGCAACATAATAATCGGCTTTAAGTTCTTTTGCTCTTTTTGGCGCATGATGTGGAGTAAATTCTTCTTCTTTTTTAGTATTACTTACTAATACACCCGATCTTGAACCTTCTCTATAAACAGTAAAGCCTTTACAACCAAGTTCCCATGCTTTCATATATAAATTTGCTACAGTATCTTTAGAAACATTTTCTTGTAAATTACAAGTTTTACTTATACTATGACAAATAAATTTTTGTGCGATTGCTTGGATTTCAACAGTTTTCATATAATCTATATCATTTGCTGTTGCTTGAAAATATGGTGATAATGTTATATCTGTTTCTCCAGTTATATCCATCCATTTTTTTATTCCATGATGATAAACAATATATTCTTGCCATTTATCTCCATTTTGATCTATAAAATCTGGTTTTAATTGATCATTTAGAATTTTTCTTCTTCTTTTATATTCTAACATTATAGCAGGTTCTATCCCAGATGTAGTTTGAGTCATCATACTTATAGATCCTACTGGAGCTGTAGTAGTATTAGCTATATTTCTTCTTCCGGTTAATTTATATTGCGTATATACTTCTTTATCTAATTTTAAAATACTATTTAAAAATGGGTGATCTTTTTCTAATTCAAAATTAAAAATCGGAAATGCACCCCGTTCTTTAGCCATAAGAACAGATGATTTATATGAATTTTGCGCAAGAGATTTATATATTTTTTCTATAATATTAACAGATTCATCTGAACCGTATTTTAATAATAATGCTGCTACTGTATCGCCAATAGCAGTAACGCCTAATCCTGTTCGTCTTCCGTTAGTAGTAGATGTTTTAATTTTATTCCATAGATTAATTTCTATTCTTTTTGTTTCAATATTTTCTGGATCTTTATTAATTTTTATTAATATTTTATTTATTTGTTCTAATTCTAAATCTACCAAATCATCCATTAATTGTTGTGCTATTATAGTATGTTTTGCGAATAATTTAAAATCAAAATACGCATTTTCTGTAAATGGATAAATAACATAACTCAAAGTATTAATTGTCAATAATCTACACGCGTCATACGCACTAAGCACGATTTCACCGCAAGGATTTGTACTTATAGATTCAAAACCAAAATCTTTATAAATATCAGATGGAGTATTTTTCAATGCAGTATCCCAAAATAACACACCAGGTTCTGCGTTTTCCCATGCATTAGAAATAATTAAATTCCATAGTTTTTTTGCATTAATTTCTTTAAACACTGTTGGATTTTTTTCTGGCCATTTTTGTATATATGGTGTGTTATTTTTAACGCAATTCATGAATTCATCTGTCAATTTAATTGATAAATTTGCGCCAGTTACTTTATTTCTATCATTTTTTATTGTAATAAATGTTTCAATTTCTGGATGAGATATACTTATTGTTTGCATAAGTGCTCCCCTTCTTCCATTTTGGGCTACTTCTCTTGTTGTATTAGAAAATCTTTCCATAAAAATACCAATTCCTTCAGTAGTTTTAGCTGCATTACTAGTATGCATACCTTTTGGTCTAATATTAGTTATATCAAATCCAACTCCGCCTCGTCTTTTCATTAATTGCGCCTGTTCTTGATCAGTTTTAAGAATACCACCATATGAATCAGATGGCGATTCTATAACAAAACAATTAGATAAACTTTGTAACCTATATGGATTTCCAATACCTTCTATTGGAGAACCCTGTGGAATAATATATTTAAAATTTTTAAACAAAATATAAATTTCATCTTCAGATAAAGAATTTGGATATTTTGTTTCTATTCTTGCAAATTCTTTTGCTAACCTTTTATGAGTATCATTAGGAGTAAGTTCTTTATAATTTCCTGTATTATCTTGTAATGCATATTTAGACATCCAAACATCTGTTGCCATTACATCTCCATTAAAATATTCCAATGTTGCATTTTTTACTTCTTCTAAGTTATATTCCATTAGAAATTATTATTTTAGTTTGCGTACATAAATAACTTTAGGCCATCATATACGTTAAAATATAATGGCCTAAAGGTCAAATTTTGAAGTTAATATTACTCATTTTAAATTAAATCTAAAGATCAATCGCGTTTATTTATATATTTATTTTAACAAATCATTAACGATCAATATTTTTAATAAATTTGAGATTTCCTGAATCAAAACATCTTATATATCCCTTTTGGTGCATTATTTTTATGGCCGTTAAATTTTTATTTTATTCATTTGATATTTTATTTTTTCTAAAATTAAATCTATGTTTTCTTTTACCATCAACAATCCAATAATATCCAGGATCACATACTTTATCTAATGTAAAACCTAATTTTAAATATAAGCTTCCAATTGAGTAATCTCGTTTTGCATATGAAATAATCTGTAAGCATTTATTATTTTTTATAAAATAAGAAAAAAGCTTAGATGCCCCACCTATAACATTTGTGTTTAATTTGGTACAAAATCGTTGTAATTCAAATATTTTTTCTTTATCTACAGATCCAAGTGATGTTCTTAGTTTTCCAAATCCCATTACACTTTTTAAATCATTATTGAAAAATAAGCCATATTTAATAGATGAATTAATACTTCCTTGTAAATGATTATGATATAAAAAATCTCTGTATTCATGCGATGTAATTTTTTTTATATTACATTTTCTAGCATATATTATTTCATTATTTTTTTTAAATTTATAAGAAATTATAGATTTAATTAATTCTAATTTATTATAAAAATCATCTTCCCATATATGTATTAATTGAATTCCAATATCTTTACACAAATCAGTTTTTATTTTATGATAATTTTTATTTTTATAAATTTCTGAATGCCAATATATTCCATTTAGTTCAATAGCTATTTTTTCATTTGGAAAATAAAAATCTAATTCATATGGATAAATTATTTTTTTAGTGTTTTTTATATAATTTTTTATATCTAAATCGTTTAGAAGTTTTTCAAAATCAGTTTCTAATGATGTAAAA